>OBEQ010535218.1_pt1 | contig 107993 bp, 124 predicted proteins | sample 1670901 | NCBI WGS metagenome assembly OBEQ01 (sample SAMEA104232315, study PRJEB22302) | groundwater metagenome | biome: forest; feature: aquifer; material: groundwater | place: USA | collected 2011-08-07 | depth 5.4 m
AACATTTCCCCAGAAATTGAAGCGATTTTGGGAAAATCCATTCACAAATACGGGGTTACCAGCGTAGATTTGCGCTGGTAAAGCGCAAATGACAAATCAGGTCAGAGCCATCAGGCCGCCAAAAGTGGCGAAGTTAAGTTGCAACTTAAAAAGGATTTTGGTATGCCTGCACAATCACTTGTTTTTCAGAATGCCGCCGCCTTTCTTCCCGCTCTCCAGCAGCTCGCAGGAAACCTCGGTCTTGTGCGGCCTGTACTCGACAAAGTAGATGCAGTCGTTTGGCATGCTGATTCCCATCTTTTCCTCAGGCACAAGCCCGAGCATGCTCCCTATCAGAAGCTTTGCGGTGCCCTGGTGGAGCATCACAAGGATGTTTCTGCTAGAGTACTTCTCCCGAAATTCATTCATCAGCGATGCGACCCTTCCCTCGTCAACGCTCTTGTAGCTCTCGCCCCCTTCGTGCCGGAAATCATACTTGCTATCGACCCTTCTCGACCAGTGGCCGGGATATTTCGCATCGATTTCCCTGGCATTGAGCCCCTCATAGATGCCCAGATTGATTTCGCGAAGCTCTTCGCGGAACTGCACGGGGACATCCTTGTGGTATTTCATTGCCTCTGCGAATGTTTCGCGCGTGCGCCGGAGCGTTGAGCAGAATGCGTAATCGAACTTCTCCCAGCGAAGCCTTTTTGCAAGAAGCCGCGCCTGTTCCATGCCATGCGAATTGATTGGGGTGTCCATCCACCCCTGCAGGCGCTTCTGGACGTTGAAATCCGTTTCGCCGTGCCGGCAGATTGTCAGGTGCATGCCAACAAAAGAGGTCAATGGAATTAAAAAATAAATAAGTGGCATTATAGGACACTTTTCGCCCACTGCTTTATGTTTATATTTTCGCCAGTCCACAGTTAGTACTTGAATGGCATTTGTAAATACGCTTCCATACCTTAGCAACCCAATTGAGGAGTTCGCCGACTTCAAGTTCGTGAACTGGGAGAAGGGCATCTACCCGAAGTTCAAGGGCGGGATAAAAGAGCAGGAAATGGACTTTTTCATCAACCTCATAGTTGAAAACAGGTTAAAGAGCATCATAGATTTCGGGGGCGGGGTTGAACTAAGCGGCATAATAGGCCGCCTAAAGGAGCGCAATTACACCCTTGACAGCGCCGAGGCAAACGAGGTCAGCGCGGATTTTATCGGCCAGGCCCTGAAAACATTCTCCGACAGGAAGCAGGACGTTCTCATCCACAAGGCAAACTGGCTTGATTTGCCCCATGCGGAGCCTCCATACACGCACGTTTTTGATTTCGGCTTTCTTACCGGAAATTCACTGACATACATCGGCGGCGGCACGCGCCAGTACACCAAAAACGCCCAGCAGATTGTGGTAAACAAGTTCGCGCAGCTGCTAAAAAAGGGCGCATACCTCTTCATCGACACCCGAAACTACGATTACATCAAATCGCTCATGAACCTTCCAACGGAAAAAATACTGGAAAATTTCACCTTCGACTATTCTGTCTACTACCACGGTTTCCAGGAAAAAATCCTCGTTTTCCCGGCCTACATCAGCGACACCGTGGTTGTTTTGCACTACTATGACAAGCAGGAGAAAACGTGGGGCAAGCTCGACCTCTACCCGATTTACCAAAACGACATGCTCGAAATCCTCAGCAAGGATTTCACAATCGAGAAAATCTACCACGATTTCCAGGAAGAGAGCAAGCAAAAGAGCCTTTTCGTGCAGTACCTTGCGAGAAGGAAATAATAATCTCGGCGCCCTAATTCCATTGGCTGAAATTCGTGCCATTTTCCGGCATTTTTCAGCCGGAATTCCATTTTGTAGTGTATAATTGAAAACCCGCAATCAAAAATTAATAGCCGGCAGCTCTCACATCCTGTTCTGGTTGAGCCCGATTGTGACCTTCTTTGCAATCGCGGCGGCATCCATCCCGTATTTCGCAAGCAGTTCGGATGCCTTCCCCGATTCGGCGAAGGAATTGTTCAATCCGACTCGGATTAGCCTGCAGTCGGCGCGCGCTTCGGCAATTGTTTCTGCAACCGCGCTTCCAATCCCGTTCACAACCCCGTCCTCGGCGCTCACAATCAGTCCCTTTTCTGCTTCCTTTTCAACGGCCTTGGTGTCGAATGGCTTAATCGAGGCGCAGTTGAGCACTGAAACGGAAATCTTCTGCGATTCGAGCGATTTCGCCGCCTTGAGAGCTTCCTGCACGAGCGCTCCGCAGGCAACAATTGTTGCGTCCCGCCCTTCGCGCAGCACCGTCGCCTTTCCCAATTTGAAATCCGGCACCTCTTCTGTTAGAATCTCGGTCTTCTCCCTGCACGTGCGCATAAAAAACGGGCCGTAGTTCTGGTACATCGCGTTTGTGCACGCCACGGTTTCATAATAATCCGCGGGCACCAAAACCTTGAGGTTTGGGATTACGCGCGCCACTGCGATATCGAATACGGATTGCCCGGTGGGCCCATCATCGCCTGTTGAAATCCCGCCGTGGCTCCCGACGATTTTTACGTTGGTGTTCGAGTAGCACACGCTGATTTTTATCTGGTCAAGCGAGCGGTTTAGCAGGAAACTCGCAAAGGAACTCACAAACGGGACTTTTCCGCAGCGCGCAAGCCCCGCGCCCATCGAGACCATATCTGCTTCGCAAATGCCGATGTATCTGAACCTGTCAGGGATTTTCTTGCCAAAAACAATGGACTTGGTGCTCTTTGCAAGGTCGGCATCCATTACAACTATTTCTTCGTGCTGCTCGCCCAAAAGCTCGAGCGCGTCGCCGTAAGCGTCGCGCGTTGCGACCTTTTCCCCAATCTTGTAGCTTTGTATCGGCATAAACATCCATCCCGTTTTCATGGCTTTAGCTCTTTTAGCGCCTGCTCATACTGCTCAGGGCTTAGCGCCTTTCCGTGGAACTCGGTGCTGTTCTCGATGAACTTCACTCCCTTGCCCTTCACGGTTTTTGCGATTATGCAAATCGGCACTTTTGATTTGCGCGCCTTCTCAAGCGCTGGCAGTATTTCCTCGAACCTGTGCCCGTTGATTTTGAGAACCTTCCAGTTGAACGCCTCGAATTTCCTGTCAAGCGGCTCGGGGTCCTTGGTTTCTTTTACCCATCCGTCGTTTTGCAATCCGTTGCGGTCAACAATGAGCGTCACATTGTTGAGCCCGAACTCTGTTGTTGTCCAGATTGATTCCCAGCATTGGCCTTCCTGCAGCTCGCCATCGCCAAACATCACAAATGTGCGGTATTTTTTCTTGTCGAGTTTTCCCGCCCATGCCATGCCGTTGCCAACCGAAAGGCCCGTGCCGAGGCTCCCTGTTGCTATTTCAACCCCCGGAATTTTTCTGTCCGGGTGGCCCTGCAGAAGCGAATTGATTTTCCTGAGTTTTTTTATTTCTTCCCGCGGGAAATATCCGGCCCGTGCAAGGGAAGCGTAGAGGGCAGGGGCGGCGTGGCCCTTGCTTAGGATGAATCTGTCCCGCTCTTGCCATTCCGGGTTTTTGGCGTCGTATTTCATTTCCGAAAAATAGAGCGCCGTGAGAATATCGATGCACGAGAAGCTGCTTGTCGGGTGCCCCGAGCCTGCAAGCGTTGTCATTTCGAGGATGTCCTTTCGCAGCTCATAGGCAATCTGCCGCAGGCGCTTCACTTCCTCTTTTTTCACTGCCGCCATACAAAACACTTTCTTTACGCTTATAATTATTAATCGATTCATTTGCGCATGCGCGCAAGCCCGATTGCGAGGAACGCTATGAAAATAATGAATATGGGCGGGATTTCAGGCACCGAAATTACCGTTTCCTCAATCCTTGCATAATCGGCAGCGGTGTTGTCGATTGTTACTGTTTCTCCGGGATATCTGTGCACTATCGTTGCGGTGAATGTATACGCGCCTGTCTCGTATCCGCGCAGGGCGGTGTTGTTGATTATTATCCTATATGGCGGCGCCCCGCTTGGGCGGTCCTCATCAAAGGGGATTGGGATAAGATAATCAGGATTGGCAGCAATTGCCCCTGTCCCGTCAAGCGTTTTTGCGCTGCCTTTTTCCCTTATTGCGCGGATTTTGACCATCGGGATTTTGTTGCCGAGCTCATCAACCGGATCAGTTACGAACCTGTGGGTCCTAATCTCCAGCTCTATTTCCTCATTATTCCTTGATTTATTATAGACGGGCTTGGTCGCGTCAATTGCAACCGAAACGATATTGCCCTGCACCGGGAATGGGTTGACTACCGCAACGGCTTTGCAGCATATCTCTTTCGGGGTCAGTTTGCAATTGCCCTGCCCGCCCTGCAGGTTCGGCGGCTGGCATGAGGATTCCAGTTCGCATGAGTATCCAATAGGGCAGGATAGGGTTGAAACCCCCGGCTCTATTGTGACATCGGTTGAGCACTCCGGGCTTGTTATTGTTCCGTTGGTTGCCTTGGCGACTGCGGTGAATTTTTGCGCGGTTGCCGTGCCGTTTGTATACTTGCATTTGAACGTGAATGGGCTTTTGGTCTGCCCCGGCGTACTTGGCGCAGGACTACTGGTTATTGAGTCGCACTTATACCCCAGCAGAGCATTTGCTTCGGGGGAAAAATCCTGTGCCGTGATTGTGAATTCAACCTCATCGCCGCTTTTTGGATTTCCAATCGGGGATGTGCGCTGAATTGCGCATTTTGGTTGTGGTCCGCCCCCGCCGGGCTTTACCGTCACCCCGGTTTCGCATATTTCTGTCCTGTTGTTTGGCACATCCTTTACGGTCGCCACAATTTTATGCGATTGGCTCGCCGTGGAAGTGTTCAGGTAATTCTCGCACTTGGCATCGCACGAGGTGATGCCGTTTATGGTTGTGCATGCGGTGTTCATGTACGGCGAGGCGCTATCGCTGCACTGGAGGGTTATCTGCGGCACGTTTTTGAAATTCGAGTGCACGATGTCGAACTTTAGCGAGTCGCCGCTGTCAATGATGTGGTTTGCGGGAAGCACATTCGAGATGTGGCACTCCGGCTCGGCGCCCACGGACCGCTGCCCAACTTTTACAATTGCATCGCACTTCGCGCTCTTGCCGGCATTCGTAACCGTCGCGCTCACCGGGAACTCGCCGACGCTTGCAAACGCGCCGGAAAGCGGGCAGGTGACTTCGCACTCGCCCTTGTCGCAGCCCTTTACCCTGCACTGCTTTTGTGCGGTGCCATCCTTGTATGTGACGGTTGGGTTTGGGGCGGATGCGGGGAAGTAGCTAAGAATGAATGTTGCGGTTTCGCCTGTTTTAATGGACCTTGCTGCCGGCGGGGCCGGGTCGAAACTGCACGATGGCTCCTGGATTGTCGGGGCGGTTATTGTGACCTCACATGTGAAGTTTTCTGTTATGCCATCCACTGCCACGGCAACGCTTGCGTTCTTTTTCCCGACGGTAGAATATGTTTTTTTCGCCGCGACTGCCGCACCGGAAATCGAATCCTTTCCCGAAGGCGAAACGCAGTCCGCGGGCGTTGTGCACCCGGTTGCCGACCATGAATATGTGCAGGTTTTTCCGGCAGGGCAGCCATACGCTGTCCATGTAACCTGCTTGCCAACTTCTTTTGTCGGCTCATCGGCTGAGCAATAGCCGGAAAAGCCGGCGCCTGTGCGCAGCTTTACGGTGCACTGCGTCTCTTTTGCAGGGCCGGAAACCAAATTGTCCGTCACAATAACTTTTGCGGTTTTATCTCCAGCTGACGTGTAGCTTGTTTTGAACGCGCCGCCTTTGAGTTCATCTGCTGAGGCAGTTCCGGTGTTGCCGCTCCATTGGTATGAATAATTCCCAGAGCCGCCCTTTGGAAATGCCTCCCATCCTATTTCAGAATCAGGATTGAAGGGGGTATCATTTGGCGTTCCGGTACAGCTGACCGTGAGCGGCTGCGGGACTGCGGTTTTTGAGGTGCATTCCGCCACATAGCACCCGTCGGCGGTTTTTACCTTCAGGTTCGCGTACTGCTCCCCGCCGTCAGGGTATGATTTTTCGATTTTATTTATCGGCGAATTTGTCGTCGCTGAAAGCGCAGGGTTTCCTGAGCCTGTCCAGTGATAGGTAAAGGGGCCGGAGACTGTTCCGCCAGCAGTCCCTCTCCATTCAATGTTCGTTTTGTTTGCACCTGCCTGCGTGTTTGTGAGGGTGCACCAGAAATCTTTTGGCTGGACGCTTTGCGGGCATTCCGATGGCCCGCCGGTCGGCTCATCGGCGGGGGGCGGGAAATCATTTTTGTATGTTTGGTCGCACAAGGCACCCGCATACCCAATATATACCCCCGATGCCCAGTCCACGAGCCTTGTGAATTCATCTTCCCGTGTGTCAATGTTAATTTCGCCAAAAGAGAATTGAGGAGGTATTGCCTCAACCGCGTTGAATGTGAGCACCCGCACAAAATAATATCCTCCATCAAGTTTTTCCCGAATGATGGAATTGCGCGCCGCTATCTTGCCAGGTGTTGGCTCAATTCCAGAAGGGGGGGTAATGGCTCCCCAGATTCTCGGCCCCAAAGCCGCCTTCCCAGCGGAGTAATCAATGGGCCTGCCGGTTATCCCGCTGCCTGCCTGTATGTCCCTTGGGTCTGTTTTTGGAGTTACCGAATCCTTAAATGAGTCCGGATTTGCAGGGTCTGGGGGGTAAGTTTCCGTTCTGGTTGTGTTAATAAAAATTCCCCTCGGAACTGATGTCCCGTCGTACTGGGCATAATAACTGGTCGCGCCGCAGGTTGCCGCGGCCTGGATATATTCGCATTCCGGGGTGTTGCCGCTCTTGCACGCAACTATTACCGCAATCGGGTAGATGGGGTTTTGCGTGCGGTTGTTTGGGCCGATTCCAATCGTGCCCAGCGCCTTTTGCGCATCAAAGGCGTTGATTTGCAAAACCGGAGAGAGCGTGGCATTCGGGCCTGAGATGTCGCTGAACCCGGCGCGTATGTCCATGCTGGAACTGTACCCATTCGGTGATGTCCCGCTTGTGAGCACGTTTCCGCGGTACATTGCAACCACTTTGGATTTTGTCCCGGTGCCGACAACAGCGGTCTCAAAGCCCGCGCAGACATCCGCCTTGGTGGCCTTCGAGTCCCCAAATTTGTTCCCGGCGCCGTCAAAGCATGCTTTGGGCACTGTAGAATCGGGGTTTATGCCGCTTGCCGCCCATACAACCGATGCAAACGGGTTCTGGAATGATGTCCCTGCAGAGTACTCGATGTTGGTTAGCCACGGGGCGGTATCGGAGCATTCACTCGAGCTTGTATACGCGCCCTTGAATCCTGTTGTTTTGAAGAGCGAGAAGTCAAGCTTTCCGGCGGCCGCCTTTGCCTCGCCCTTGTGCTTGATGTCGCCCTTCTGGAAATCGGGGCACTGCACATAGTCGCTGATAGAAACCGGGTTTGCCTCGGCAAGCGTCGACTGGCCGCCCCCTGCCGCGTAAGATGCGAGGGTGAGTGAAGTGAATAGGACTGCGCAAAAAAACGCAATTTCCCTTTGCGAGAAAAACCTGCCAACCAGCGCGCCGCTCATTTCCTAAACATTTGCTCTTAGTATATTTTAACCTAATGTTTGCGCCCCTTCAAAGCCGGCCGCTCAATCTGTTCCAGGGCATCGCGCAAACGCATGGCCCTGAGTTTTTTGAGCCCTCTTTTGTGCTCGCCGACCCATTCGCGGGCAAATTTCCCGCTTTGGATTTCGCGCAGGATTTTTCCCATCTCCCTTCTCGATTCCTTTCCGATAACCCTCTTGCCTCGCGTGCGCCCGCCGTATTCTGCGGTGTTTGAGACCTCGCTCCACATGTAAGAAATCCCGCCCGCGTAGATGAGATCCGCGAGCAGTTTTATCTGCCGCACAACCTCGGCGTACACGAGCCGCTTTGGATAGCCCCTCGCAACGAGCGTCTCGAATCCCGTCTTCACAAGTTCGGATAGGCCCCCGCAGAGCACTGCCTGCTCTGCAAAAAGGTTCACGTGCGTTTCCTGTTCGAATGTGCACTCGCCAAGGCTTTTTTTTGCAAGCCCTATGGCGCTTGCAATTGCCCGCGCGATTGCCTTTGCGTTTCCGGAATGGTCCTGCCTGATTGCAAAAACCCCCGGCACGCCTTTTCCTTCAACGAATTTTTCCCGCAAGGCTTTTCCCGGCGCTTTTGGGGAGACCAGTATCACATCCACATCCTTCGGGGGCTTTATGAGCCCGAAAGTTATGCTGAACCCGTGTGAAAACGCAAGGGTTTTTCCGGGCGATAAATTTTTTTGGATGTCTTTTTTGTAGGCTTCCCCCTGCATCTCATCAGGGATTAGCACATGGATTATGTCCGCCCGCTTTGCAGCACCCTTTGTCTCGAAAACTTCAAAGCCAGCACCATGTGCCTTTTTCCAGCTCTTGCTGCCGCGCTTCAAGCCGATTATCACATCAAGCCCGCAATCGCGCATGTTTTGGGCCTGCGCCTGCCCCTGCGAGCCAAAGCCGAGCACCGCGATTTTTTTTCCCTGCAATGCGGCAAGTCCTTGCCTGTGTGAAAAGCCATGCCTTCTTTTTGATTGCATACAGGATTAAAACAGGGGAAAAAAGTTAAAGCCCATTTTCTGAAGGGATTGCAGGGTTTGCAATTCAAATCAGCCGCTTGCCAAGCGTTGACCGATTTTTCATGTCAGTGATGACCTTTTTCACGACAAGTATTGCAAGCACCAGGACAGTTGCAACTACTGCCATTGAATAATACCCAAAGCCTATTGCCATTCCCACAGCAGCAATCACCCACATGTCCGCTGCTGTTGTGAGTCCCTTGACCTTGTTGCTGTCCTTGAAAATCGCCCCCGCCCCAAGAAAGCCAATGCCCACAACGATGTTTGATGCAATCCGCTCGGGCTCTGCTGCGGGAAAAGAGAATGAAATTATGGTAAAGAGCGTCGCCCCAAGGCACACGAGCATGTGCGTGCGAAGGCCGGCTGCCTCCTTGTCAAGCTCGCGCTCAAGGCCTATGAGCCCGCCGAAGAGAAGCGAGAGCACGACCCGCACTATCATTTCCGTTTCCGCGATCAAGCCCTTTTCACGCACCGTTTTTGGTTAAATATTTTTCACTAATTTTGCGCCAATTGATTTGATTACAATTTAGCTTAACTCCTTTTTAGGCTTTTGGTGGCCTTCCAATGCATATCCTGGTTTAGGATTTTCAAACGTAGGTGAGCCACTTTTCGTATTTTTTTTCCTTTCCGCGGACTGCATCGAAATAGATTTTCTGCAGCTTTTTTGTAATAGTGCCCGGAGCGCCATCACCGATTTTTTGAGTATCAACCTGCACCACTGGGGTCACTTCAGCAGAGGTTCCCGTGATGAAGACCTCATCCGCGGCGCAGAGTTCTTCGGGGCCAAAAAACTTTTCCTGCACACGGATGCCCTCATTGCGTGCAATCTCGATTATCGACGCCCTCGTAATTCCTGGCAGCGCGCTCGAAGTCGTCGGGGTAATCAGCCCGCCGCCGCGCGCCATGAAAATGTTCTCCACCGCGCACTCGCACACAAACCCTTCAGAATCCAGCATGAGCGCCTCATCAAAGCCCGCTTCGATGGCCTCCATTTTCGCAAGCGCGCTGTTGAAGTAATTGCCTGTTATTTTTGCGCCTGCAAAATCTTGCCTGCCAAAAATCCGCCGAATGCCTGATGCCTTGACCCTTATGCCCTTTTCCTGCGCCTTTTTCCCCAGGTAATCGTGCTGTTGCCATGCCACTATTGTGAAATCGGTCTTAAGGCCAATGGGCGCAAGCCCGATTTTCCCATAGCCATAGGAAACCATGGGGCGAATGTAGCACTCATCAAAGCCATTCTTTCCAACAACCGCTGCGCAGGCTTTTTCGATTTGCCTTTTTGTATGCCTGACTTTCATCCTCATTATCCGTGCCGAGCCCAGCAGCCTTTGTATGTGCTCGCCGAGCCGGAAAAGCGCCGGCCCATTCGGTGTTTTGTAGCAGCTGATGCCCTCAAATACGCCTGTGCCGTACATTGCGCCGTGCGAGGCTGGGTGCAGCATTGCCCCATCCCATGCTACGAATCGGCCGTTTTGCCAGCAATATTCTGATTTTCTAAAGTCCTGCATGGTGTTACATTTGAAATCTGGGAAAAGACCCTTATTTAATTATTGTTTAGGATATTACCCATAAAGTGTGCCTAAATGAAAGCAAGGGTTTCAAACAGGATAAATTCCGTTCGCATAACAAGCCCTGCCGGGGTATTTTCGGCAATGGATATGCTAATGAATAGGAAGAATGTGACTTTTATTTTCCCGCCTTCCGAAGCCAGAATGACCCCCAGATATATGCGGGAAAAAGCATGGATGAATCAGGAAGTGAAAAGGCCGTTCGAACAGCTTGTCAAGTCAGAAGTTTTCACGAATACCGGAATAGTTGCCCCGAAAATCCAGGCGATGTTTTGGCAGGTGATTCGTCCGCGGGCGCTCGATGACAAAATGGCTGCGTCAAGGCTTGTTGCCAAGGAATTAGTGCAGTTAATGAAAAGTCATCCCTCTTTTATGAAGAAACTCGGTTCCACGGAGCCAAATCAGGCGGCATTGCTGCTCCTCGACAGGATTGGGGAAAATTGTGCACGGCTCTACCACGCAGGCAACAATGTAATTAAAGGCATCCCAAAAGAAAAGCTGGCGCCTGAAAAGAGGTACCTGCTTACAAGGGATGAAATTGTAAGGATAAACGCAAAAGACGCGATGGCAGCCACAATTCAGTCCTATTTCACCCCGCTTGAACTTATAAAGCACAATCTGGAGGCGAAAAAGGAATGAGCAGGCGGAAAATTGTTATGCTCACCGCCTATGACTACCCATCCGCTTTCATCGCCGCGAGCGCCGGGGTTGATATCATTCTTGTGGGCGACTCGGCGGCGAACGTCGTGCACGGCCTTAAGAGCACCACACAAATCGGCATGCCGGAAATGCTGCTGCACACGCGCGCCGTTGCAAGGGGGATTGCCATCTCAGCTAGGAGCCCTCTTGTTGTTGGCGACATGCCTGCGCACTCTTACGACACGCCAGAGCTAGCGCTCGAAAACGCCAAAAAATTCATCGCGGCAGGCGCCGGCGCGGTCAAGATTGAGGGCGAAAAAACCGAAATCGTGCGCACGCTGGTCGGTGATGGCATAAAAGTGATGGGGCATCTTGGCTATCTTCCGCAGACAGACGCAAAGCCGAAAGTGAAGGGCCGCGAAGAGCCCGAAGCGCTCTTGCTAATCGAATTTGCCAAAAACCTTGAGGCGGCTGGCTGCTCATGGCTCGTGCTCGAGCTCGTGCCGAAGCAAATAGCAAAGCGGATTTCCGAATCAATAACAATTCCGACAATCGGCATCGGCGCGGGAAAATTTTGCGGCGGGCAGGTGCTGGTGTTCCACGACCTGCTTGGGCTCAACCCGGACGACAACTTCCGCCCAAAATTCCTCAAGCGATACGCAAATCTGAAAGCAGATGCGATTGAGGCGGTGAAAAAATACGCCCGCGAAGTGCGTGATGGGGAGTTTCCGCAGCAGATTCATTCTTACTAGCAGTGGCATTCTGAAATCCTTCCGAAAAAATGCTTTGTATTCTTCGGAGTGGTATGTGGCATAATCTGCCTAATTGACAACCTTCTTAAACACTTTTCCGCTTTTCCTTTGAATTTATGCCAAAAAAAATCCCAAATGCCATTGCTTCACGCCGCACAGGCGACAAAAATCCCAAAATGCCGATAACGGTCTCCGGCTTTGCCGGCTCTGGGAAAAGCACGCTCGCAGACAGGTTGGGCGAGGAGCTTGGATTGCAGGTAATCCACGCCTCCTCAATCCTTCGCGAGATGGCAACACAAGGCGTTAAGGCGCTTGAAAATGCCTCGCCGCAGAAAATTCACGACTGGTGGGAGAGCGCAGAGGCAAAGGAATTCATGAAGCGCAGGCAGCAGGACGGCTCGCTCGATATCGCGCTTGACAAAAAGCTCGATGAAATCGCAAAGAAGGGAAATGTTGTGATGGATTCGTGGACAATGCCATACCTCTACAAAGGAGATGCTATAAGGATTTGGCTAAACGCATCTGCCACTGTTCGGGCAAACAGGGTTTCGGGGCGCGACCGGCTCGAATATGAAAAGGTGCTCGAAAAGATAAAAACGCGCGACGCCCAGACCAAAGATTTATATCAAAGGTTGTACCAGTTTAAGATGGGCGAAAATCTGGGCGGCTTTGACCTGGTGGTTGACACCGACGGGCTTTCACAGGGCGAAGTTTTCAGGATCGTGCTCGCGAAAATAAAGGAAAAAATCGGCTGATAAAAAAACGGTGCTTTGCAATGGAACGCGTAAAGAGCGGCATCAAGGGGCTTGATGAGCTTATCGGGAACGGCTTTCCGCTCGGCTCGACCATCCTTCTTGGCGGCGGCGCGGGCACAGGAAAAACAATTTTCGGGCTAACCTACCTCTATGAAGGCGCGCGCAAATTCAACGAGCCGGGCCTTTATATCACGACCGAGGGGAACCTAAAGGACCTTGTGTGGATGATGGAGGTCTTTGGCTGGGACCTCAAGCCCTTGCAGGAGGCGAACCTTCTAAAGATTTACAAGCTAAACCTGCACACCTCAGAAGATGTCGAGCGCCAGATTGAGGAGGAGCTAAAGGTCATTGCAAAGCTTGTAAAGGAAATGGGCTGCAGGCGCCTTGTCGTGGATTCTACAACCGCGCTTGGGATTTGGATTACCGAGCGGGGCAAGATGCGCCACATCATTTACTCTTTCACCGATGCGCTAAAGGATTTGGGCTGCACAACGCTGCTAATCGCCGAAACAAAGGGCCGCAAAACCGACTTCTCCGCCTTCGGAATAGAGGAGTTCATCTCCGATGGGATAATAAGCCTCTATTTCACCCCGCCGCACCGCAGCATATTCGTGCGAAAGATGCGCGGCACAAACCACAGCAAGACCGTGCACGCGTTCACGATAAGTGAGGCCGGGCTTGAAGTCAGGCCGAAGGACGAAATAATCTGGGACGCGCTGAAGTGAATCAGCCTTTTTCTTTCTCTTAAAAGAGAAAGAACCTTCCCAAAGCCGAGGGCTTTGGAAGGCCTCGTCCACGAAGTGGACAAGGAAACGCTGGCGAAAAAGAAAGAGAAAAGTGGCAAAGCCTTAGAAATTAAAGTCTGTTATAACATTCATCGGAACAAGCAGCTTTTTTTCCAAATAGCGTTGATTTGAACTTGAAATTACTTTCCTCTTGCCATTTGTATTTTGCCATAATTATTCCGCAATTATCGCACATCAAGTGTTCCATCATGAAACCCCCAATATTTTATCCCTTGAGCTGCTTTAGCGCAAGCCTTATGTCCGCGCCGACAATGGTTTTGCGGTTTGCGTGCTTTGCGAACTCCGCCGCCTGCTGGCTGACCTTGATTCCTTCCTCTTCAAGGACCTCGGTTAGCGCGACAACCGCGTCTTCGCTCACCCTTCCGGCCCCCGCTTTTCGGATAATCCTGTCGACCGCTGCCAAAGGCAGAATATGTTCCCCCATATGATGCCCACCTCTGAAACGATTCCCTGAGCAAATTAATTTAAATTAAACCCCTATTTTGCCCAAAAAAAGCCCAAAAAAGGCTGTTTTTTGGAAAATAACCGCTCTCCCGCCATGACTTCGCGCCGATAGGTATTTTAGTGCGGAAAACATACTCTTGGCTGATTCAGATGGTTTCTTCGCGCTTCAAGCACCCCGCTTTTACAGGCAGACCAGATGTCTCATTAGTAAGGCGTAGGGGAAAGTTTGCCGAAAAAGTGGTCGGTGCACATGCAAGATTTGGGAAAAGAATTATCTACCAACAAACAGGCGCCGTCCCAAATACCACAAAAGAAAGAGAGCTCCTCTCAAAAGTTCAGGCCAAATCCACGATGCGATGCAGCAAAGAGGGACAGCAGGCAGCGCCAAACTCGAAAGGCTGCTCTCAGTGCAGCTGGTATTGCAAGAATCGCTAAAGATAAGGCAAAGTAACGAGGGCCGTAACCCGAATGTTTACCAAGTCCTCGGGAAAATTGCACTAGTTTATGGGCTGAATTCACAGGAATTAAAGCAAGCTGCTTCTACAATGTGTACAGTATGGATAAATTATAAAGATTCGGTAACATGGGACGGTAGGCCGAATGACATATCAACCGCATTAAGGATGGCAATAGGCCTTGAACATAAGACGTTGCCATCCGCCGCCGAGGAATTTTTGCATAAGCAAAGAGTGGCGCTGACAAGCAGAGAAATCGCCTCAGGTCTAAAAATCGACTTCAAAAAAACAAAAGACCGAATAAACAACGCCATGCAACTTCTAGAAACCGCGATGTTCACAAAAAAGCTTCCCCTCATGAACGAAATTGGAAACGTAACTCAACTTTCAGTTTGGGTGCACAGGGCCTATAACCCCAAGATTATGGCATACGGGTTTAGTGTTGGGCAAGAAACCCATTTCAGGAATGTGCAGATGGAGATTTTAAACCAGCTTTTCACGGCTAACAGAGGCCGTTTAATGACAGAGCTATACCGTAAATCCGCCGCAAATATATCGCCTAACCCAAGCGGTAACCCAAATGCGATTTACTCGAGTCTTACGGCCGGTAACAATGCAAAGTTGCTCGAAGAAAACGACCTAATCAAAATGACACCCATTCGAGCCCAACTACGAAACCCACGGCATGGCTATCGAAATATTCAAATGGGCACAGTCAAGGACACCGGGACATCAAGATTGGAACTAACAACATTAGGAAAAAAACTCTGGGGCGACGCCCTCAGAACAGGCATATTGAGCGAAGAACTGAGAATTCTTCTTTTGGGGGAGAAAGAGCTTCCAAACCTTGAACCCCAGAATTGGGCATTAATAAAGCGCCCTGACTGACGTTTGATGCTGCGCACCGGCACCGAGCCCTCTGCCTGATTTAAAAAGGATTTTTGCGGTTAATTGTATTTGGTCCAATGCCTTTCATCTCACATCCACTAATAAAGCCCGACACGGTCGAATCCAAGCTCTACCAGGAAGTAATCGCGGCAAAAGTTGTCGAAAAGGGCAGCACATTGGTTGTTGCCCCCACCGCGCTTGGAAAAACCGTGATTGCGGTGCTCGTAGCGGCGCAGGTTCTTGCGCGCGGCAAAAAAATCCTCTTCCTCGCTCCCACCAAGCCGCTTGCGGTGCAGCACGAGAAGAGCTTCCAGAAATTCCTAAACATCCCTGAAGAGGAAATCACGGTTCTCACGGGCACCGTAACGCCAGCAAAGAGAAAGGCGCTGCTCGAAAAGTGCCGCGTGGTCTCGGCAACCCCGCAGTCCATCCAAAACGACATGGTGGGTGATGCAATAAGCCTCGGAGAGTTCGGCCTTGTAGTTTTTGATGAGGCCCACCGCGCAATCGGCAACTACAGCTACGTTTTCATAGCAGAGCACTACATGCGCCAGGCAAAAGAGCCATTGATTCTCGCGCTCACGGCCTCTCCTGGCGGAGAAGAAGAGAAAATCCAGAGCGTGTGCCGCAACTTGTTCATAAAAAACGTGGAAATCAAGACGCACGAGGACGAGGACGTGCGCGATTACGTCAACAAAGTAAATGTCGAGTGGGTGAAGGTCGACCTTCCGCCAAAATTCCTTGAAGTGAAGGTGCACCTTGAGCGCTACCAAAAAGAGCAGATTGATGCCGTGAAGAAAATGGGCCTCGGAATAGGAAAAAGGTATTTCTCGCGCACGGATATGCTAATGCTGCAGGGGCAGGTTCGCCGCGAGCTGATGAGCCGCGGAAAAACCGCGCCCTATCTCTACTCCGCCGCCTCGAAAATAGCGGCTCTGCTAAAGGTCGCGCACGCGCTCACCTTGCTCGAAACCCAGGGCGCGGCACCGCTCTATGAGTACATGGAGAAAATGATTATTGATGCCGAAAAAGGGGCATCGAAGGCAGTGAAAAATATCGTCGAGGATCCGCACATAATCAAGGCAAAGCGGCTCGTCGATGAGCTTGTAAAGGAAGGGCATATGCATCCAAAGCTCGAGGCGCTAAAGCATATCCTGGTTGACCAGTTCGCGAAAAACCCAAGCAGCAAGGTGATTGTGTTCAACCACTACCGTGACAACATCATCGCGCTTGGAAGCTACCTCGAAGGCATCGAGTCTATTAGGGCAAAGCGCTTTGTCGGGCAGGCAACAAAAAAAGAGGGCGACAAGGGTCTCACCCAAAAAGAGCAGGTGCAAATCATTGAGGACCTCAAGGACGGTATCTACAACTGCCTGATAGCTTCGAGCGTTGCCGAGGAAGGGCTTGACATCCCGCAAGTCGACCTCGTCGTGTTCTACGAGCCCGTGCCTTCGGAAATTCGAATGATTCAGCGCCGCGGGCGCACGGGAAGGAAAGCAGAAGGGAAAGTGATAATCCTTCTCGCGCGCAACACGCGCGACGAGGCGTTCTATTACTCAAGCCGGGCAAAGGAACGGCAGATGCACGCGACCTTGAAGGAATTGCAGCAGCCGCGCGCGATTCCGCAAAAAGATCCGGGGCAGGCAATGCTTGGCCTTGACAATTCTGGCATTGAAGAGCCACTTGTGAAAAGCTCCTGCAATCAGAATGATTCGAAGCGCCTCGCAAAGCAAATGACGCTCGACAGCTTTATCGAACCGAACTCGGACAAGGTGATTATTTATGCCGACACGCGCGAACAGGCATCGGGAGTGATAATGCGCCTAAAGGACACTGACGCGGTCATTCGGGTCAAGCAATTGGACGTGGGGGATTTTGTGCTAAGCGATGAGGTGGTTGTTGAAAGAAAAACCGTTGAGGACTTTTTGAGTTCGGTTGTGGACGGGCGCCTCTTCAGCCAGCTTGTGATGATGTCATCGAACTACGCAGCTCCGCTAATAATTCTCGAAGGCAATCCGCACGAGCTCTTCACATTGCGAAACATCCACGAGAACGCAATCCGCGGAATCCTCTCATCAATCGCGCTCAACTACAAAATCCCGATTCTCTACGCGGCAAACGAAGAGGAGACCGCAAAATATATTTACACGATTGCAAAGCGCGAGCAGCTCGGAACTGAAAAGGAAATCCGCCTGCGCGTGGGGCGCAAGGGACTCACCCTGCGCGAGCAGCAGCAGTTCCTTGTAGAGGGCTTCCCGCTCGTTGGCCCCGGGCTTGCAAAGGCGCTTTTGAAAAAATTCGGGAACGTGCGCGGGATTGTAACGGCATCGCTTACGGAATTGCAGGAAGTTGAGAAGATGGGCCCGATAAAGGCGAAAAAGATTCATGAGGTCCTCAATTCGTACTTCAACGAGGAAAACAAGCGGCAGGCGCTACCGCTCGAGGGCGACAAAGGCACACTTTTCCACGACGAGCCTCTCTAGCGGGCTTTGCAAATCGCCTGCGGTTTCCAGTTCCGGTTTTGTTATTCCATAAAATCCCATAAGCTCATCGGCATTTTTTCCAATCTGGATTTTTTTTTCGGCGAAACCGAGCTCTTTGGCAGCATCGGAGGCGCTCTTGCCCGCGTTCACTATCAAAACCAAATCTTCGCCATCCGAAAAGCGCGCCTTCTCAATCGCCCTTCCGAGCTGCTTTTCCCCAAAGAAGTGGATCAGGAACTCAAGCTCGGGCTTTCGCGAAAACGCGGTGCCGGCATCGAGCGCGGACAGGGCGTGCTCGAGCGCGAAAAAAACGTGGTTGTAGCCCGCGCAGAGGCGTGCGGGCACAACCTGCACAAACCCTTCGTTTCCGGTCTTTTGGGCGGGGTTTAGAAGCGCAAGCTTTTTAATGGTCGTGCTATAAGAATCATTAGTTATTTTGCCGGTTAGAACCTCGAATTCGTGGTTTCCGATTTTGGTGAGCATTCAATTATATCGGTCCGGTTTAGGTTAAAAGGTTGTTTTTATGACACAGTGGCATCTGAAGAGCAATCGCAAGTCCACGGGCGGAGTGCGCTCGACAATGAGAAGGAGCGACAAGCGCCTCGCCTGGAAGGGCGGAGAGAACAGCAATACCACGATTGCCGAGAGCAAGGAAAAGGTCGACAGAAGGATGGCGAGCTCTCTTGGAAAAAGGGACAAGGTTAAGTTGCGGGCAGTCCAGATGGTCAGCGTTAGCGTAGAGGGCAAGGTTCGCCAGCTCGAAATTGTCACAGTTGCGGAAAACAAGGCAAACAGGCAGTTTGCAAGGAATAACATCATGACCAAAGGGGCGGTTGTGGAGGCCAAGGATGGGGCTTCCAAAGTGTTCGTAAAGGTCACAAATAGGCCCGGACAGCACGGGGTGGTGCAGGGAGTAATACTTCCCAATTTCGTCAAAGAAAAGGATTTGAAGGCTGAAAAGGCAGGTAAATCGGAAAAGAAGAAGAAAATGGCAAAGAAAGCCCAAAAGAAGGCTAAAGAAGAGCCAATAGCTGAAAATAAGTAATACTAATTCTTCCAGCTAGTACCGAAAAGTTTATTAATGCTGAGCGCAGCATTTATATAAATTGCTGTTAGGCGATTTCTTTTCTTTGGTTTTCAATAAAATAATTGGGGATTAAATTAAGGTTCATTGGTGGGAAGAACCGGGGAAGAATGAATAGTGCATACACGGGAGTGATGTGTCGTGACTGATGTGAAGTGCCCAGAATGCAAGAGCGAAAAGATATTCAGGGATGAAGAAAAGGGGGAAATAGTCTGCAACAGTTGCGGGCTCATAATTGCGGAGGACGAAATCGACCTCGGAAAGGAATGGAGAAGCTTTGACTCAGACCAGAGCGAGGAGCGGGCAAGGACCGGCTCGCCGATGAAATACGTCAAGCTCAACAAGGGCCTTGTCACGATGATTGACAGGCGCGGAACCGACCTTCGCGGAAACAAGCTTTCCAGCAAGTCAAGGGCGCAGATGTATAGGCTAATTAAGTGGCATAAGAGGGCATCAATTAGCTCTTCGATGCAGCGCAACCTCTCAATCGCTCTTACAGAGCTTAGAAGGATTGCAAGCTATCTCAACACGCCAGAGCAGCTCGTTGAGGCCGCAGCGCTTCTCTACCGGAGAACCGTCAAAAAGGGCCTAATACGCGGCAGGCTCATTGAAGCTGTTGTTGCGGCAGTTCTCTACACCGTGTGCAGGAACTACAATGTCCCGCGCACGCTAAATGAGATGGCGGAGGCTTCGGGCCTTACCAAGAAGGAAATCGGCAGGACCTACAGGTTCCTTGTGCGCGAGCTCAAGCTGGACATCCCGCTGACAAACCCGATACACTACATCCCAAGGTTCGCATCCGAACTAAACCTCTCAGGCGAGGTCCAGGAAGAGGGACGCAAAATACTTGAAGAGGCAATCAAAAAGGGCCTCATCTCAGGGCGCGGCCCGACAGGCGTTGCGGCTGCTGCGGTGTACATCGCAGGCCTTCTGAAGGGCGAGAGGCGCACGCAGAAGGAAGTCGCAAACGTAGCCGGCGTAACGGAAGTTACGATAAGGAACAGGTACCGCGAGCTAAAAAAGAAGCTTAACATTGAAGTCGTGGCGTAAGACCGCGGCTTCAATAAATAAATTTTCTATTTTTTTTAATTCTTGTGGCAGGAATATTGTGCAATCCATAGTTGTTAACCTGAGAAAATCATTAGTTAAAAATGCAATTAATTTTGAGAAGAAATTTCATATTATTCCATCGATTTCTTCGGCGATATCTGAATTGGATGCTATGGCTATTGTAGGCATGTCAGGCGATGAAATAGTCAAGTATGCCCCTAAGCAAAAATCTCGTCAAAAGGATTTTGATTTTGAATATAATGGGAAAAAATATCAGGTCAAGGTAGATAGGCAAAGCATTACAGAACTAAGTAGTGTCGAGAAAGGATTGAATCGGCATAACAGTCAAGTGAGTATTGGAGGTAAATGGGATAGCATAATGTGGCTGCAGTATAATTCAGATTATCGACTTCTTTTGGCATATGAATTTGCTGAAAAAAATCTTGCTAAAAAATCAATAAAATATAGCGGTCGTAAGCGCTCCTTTAAGTGGATACACGATAACAAAAAGAAAATTCGCCCAAAAGATATCAAAGAAGCTTGGGATAAAACTCCTCGGGCTAGCATACCAAACTACTTACGTAAAAAATAATTTCTTTTTAATACCGTCCCATCTTTTTGTTTGCATGCTAATTGCCGGTATCGACGAGGCGGGAAGGGGCCCCTGCATCGGCCCGCTTGTGATGGCGGTTGCTCTCATCGATAAAAATGATGAGCAGAAACTAATCGACATCGGAGTGAAGGACTCCAAGCTTTTGAGCCCCTCCGAGCGCGAATCGCAGTTCCCGAAAGTGAAAGAGGCGCTTCTCGAATTTTTGAGCGTGCACGTCTCTCCGGAGGAAATCGACAGCATGGTCGGAAAGAGGGGCCTGAACGAACTCGAGGCGATGCACGCGGCAAAATTGTTGAATTCGCTGAAAACAAAGCCGGATGTGGTGTATGTGGATTCGCCGGACGTTGTGATGGCCGAGTTCGCACAGAGAATTCAGAAATATATTTCGTTCCCGGTGAAAATAATTTCCGAGCACAAGGCGGATTTGAATTACCCGATAGTTTCGGCCGCTTCAATTATCGCAAAAGTCGAGCGCGACGGGGCGATTGCAAAAATTTCGGCGCAATTCGGCTCCGTTGGCTCAGGATATCCCGGAGATGCCGCAACAATTACCTTTTTAAAAAAATATTTCCTAGACAATAGCAAGGTTCCGTGGTTTGTGCGGGGTTCGTGGCAGACAATAAAAGTTTTGCAGGAAGAAAAGCACCAGAAAAAGCTGTTTTGATTTTTTTTTCGGAAGTGAAAAAAGAAAAAGATGTGAAAAAATGGCGCTGTGGAAAAAAAGAAGGTTCGACGACTGCGGAATCGACTACGAGTCGATGGAGGAGATGCTCGCAGAGGCCCTTGACGGGCTGGGGGCGAAGGAAATCGATTTCACAAGGCCGGTGAAGATGGGTTTTACCGTAATGCTTGACAATGACGGCTTTTTGCGCCTCAACGAGTTCGGCCTTCTTAGCGAGGAAAAGGCCGAGAAGAAAACCGAAGAGCCGCTAGTCGATGTCATAGACATGGACAATGAGCTGATGATTGTAATAGAGACAAACAACCTTCCGGCTCAGGACATCGATGTGAAGGTAATGGAGCAGTCGATGGTGATTTCGAGCGAGAAGCAGAAAAAGTTCATCAAAAAAATTGCGTTCCCCTGCAAGGTCAAGCACGCGTCGGTTCGCACAAGCTACAACAACAACATCCTGGAAGTCAGGTTGCCAAAGCGCGAGTACAAGCAGTCGGTTGCGAAATAATCAGTTTTGAACTTCTATTCGGAATCTGCAACATCAGGAGAATTTTGAGGGCCATCGGACTCGGACACCTGCGGGGGTTTTTGCACCGATATTGGCTTTGCCGCGCCTTGCTGCCCGGCGTTTTTGCCGAAATATTCCCTGAACTTGGGCGTGGTAAAGAGGATGTATGTGATGCCCTTCTTCTCCTTGCGCACAAAACCCTTCTCCACAAGCGTTGTAATGTGCTCGTATGCCTTGCTGTTGCGAAAATTAACGACCTCAGCCTGCTTTACCGGCTGCTTGTATGCGATGTATGCGAGCGTTTTCATCATTCCCTTGTGCAGTTCGGGCGCCGCCGCCATATGGCTCACATGGCTTTCATACTCAGGCTTTACCGTCATGCGCACCCCGTCAGGCTCGTCGCGGATGTCAAGTGATGTATCCCTTGCCTCGTAGTCGTGGATTAGTTCGGTTACTAGAACGCGCGCCTCGGCAAAGTTCATTCCCACAATCCGTGCAAGCTCTTTGACCGGAACCGTTCCCGGCGCGGTGAAGAGCGAGGCCTCGATTACCCTTTTTGCCCTGCGGTCGTCCATTTTTACCAGCAAAATAGAAGTTAAAAGGAATTAATATGAGTTACTTTTGATGCGCATCGCCTCGCTTGCCAAAAGCAATACGGAAATCCTGCACGCGCTCGGCTGCACCGGGGAAATTGTCGCCTCGACCTCGTATGACGCCAAAATTGCGCCAGGTTCGCAGGCCGTGGGCTCATATGTTGACATCGATATTCCAAAAGTGATTGCGCTTCGGCCCGACATTGCCTTCACCTCAACGTTCTTGCAGGAAAAATATGCTGAACAGCTGCGCGCGGGCGGAATTGAGGTCGTGCACTTCGGCCCGCTCTCGGTTGATGAAATCATGGACAGCATCATTGATGCGGGAATTGCTGTGAACAAGGCGGATGAGGGGCAAAAAATCGTTGCGGAAATGAAATCAGAAATCGCCAAAATCAGCGAACATGCTTCTGGTACGTTTCCAAATATTTATTTTGAGGAGTGGCAGCGCCCGCCCATGGCATCGGGCAACTGGGTTGTGCAAATGATTGAACTTGCGGGTGCGAAGGGGGTTTTGCGGCAGGGCGAGCGCAGCAGGGAAATTTCTCTTGAGGAGTTGCTCGAATTGAACCCGGAAAAAATCGTGCTGAGCTGGTGCGGGGTTGGGCTCAATGCCGACCCTAAAATGGTGAAAAATAGGAACGGCTGGAATGCGCTTGGCGCAGTTGCCCAAAATAAGATTTTTGTTGTGGATGACTCGTACTTCAACACGCCAAGCCAGAACGTGGCTAAGGGAATAGGCGAAATCGCAAAAATTCTGCGTGGCTAGCCGTACTTTTCTGTCTTTATTTTTTCTTTCGGCACACCGGATTCGAGCAGAAGCTTTTCAGTGTCCGAAACCATCGCCGGCGGGCCGCAGATAAAGAAGTGCGCATTCGGAAGCTCCTCTTTTAGTTCGCCAATGCACGGGCCGTCAATTCTGCGGCACATAAACCCGCTCTTCTCCTCGCGCGTGAGTGAATATATCAGCTTGAGGTTCGGGATTTTGCGGGCGAACTCATCAAGGTCCGCCCTGCAGATTATGTCAGATTCGGTCTTGTTCGAGTAGACAAGGATTGCCTTTGTCGGGAGATTGTTGTCTATGATGTATTGGCAAAAGCACCTGAAAGGCGCTATCCCAGAGCCTGCCGCGAGCATAATAATTTCCGGCATTTTCTGGGCATCGAAAACAAAATGCCCCCAAGGGCCGTCGAGCATTAGCTCCTCGCCCTCTTTTGTTGCGCACAGAAGTTTTGAAACCCACCCCACGGGCATTTGCTTTACCGTGAACTCGATTATGCCTTTTTTTGTGGGCGAGGATGAGACAGAATAGGAGCGCTTGGGAATTTTTTCCGTGCACATGAATTCGACCATGAAGAACTGCCCCGGCTTGAACTCCGGCCGCTCGTCGGACTGGAATGTGAGTGTATTCGAATCGTGAGTTTCGGGCTTGTTTTTCACTATCTTCATTTTCACTTTCATGCCAAAGAAGCGATTGGCGCATAAAACTTATAATAACTTGTTTTTTCTAACTAGTGACATGAAAATGGGCGCAAAACAAATTCTTGCCATGCTGTTAATGCTCTCGGTGCTGCTTTTTGGCTGTGCTACCGTAAAGCAGGTGCCAGACAAATCCCAAAATGCGCCATCTGATGCGCAGGGCGCGGCGGGCGCAAAGGTTGCCGCCGGAGCCACTGCTAATGAGCCTGCAGCGCCGCAGCAGGATGCAAAAGAAGAGCCTGACACTGTAATTGAGGACACAACCCTTATCGCAGATGATGCAAAAACCCAAACTTCGCCGCCGCAAGAGCCGGCTCAGCAACCTGCAGCAGAACCTGCGCAAAACCCTGATGCCAATACTCCACCAGTCCCGCCTGCGCCTGTGGCACCGAAAACAGTAGAGTTCACAATCGAATCCGACGACCACGGCTTTTACCCGGCAGAGCCAATTACCATCGCAAAGGGCGATTCGCTCAAGATTAATTTCAAGGTCCGCAAAGAGGGCATTTATTACGGCGGCATGAGAATAACCAGCGACTATTTCAACACAGGCGACCTTCCAGTCGGCGGCTCGAAAACCGTCGAGTACAAGCCGGACGCCTCGCACAAAATCGAGAGCTACTGGCCCTCCAGCGGAGTGAAGAAGGCGGAAATAAAAGTCGAAGTGAAGTGATTTTCATTTCAGATTTCTGCATTCTTAATTATTTTCTTATAAGATTCCAAAATTTCCCCATCCTGCAAAACCGCAGGCATTCCCGCATCCGAACTTTCGCGCACTGTTTTTTTCAGCGGGATGCTGCCGAGGAATTTTATGCCAAGCTTTTTGGCCGTGAGCTCCGCACCGCCCGAGCCGAACACTTCCCCGCTCATGTTCTCAACAATTCCGAGCACGGGCACGTCCATTCTCTTGGACATGTTCGCGGATTTGCGTGCGTCCACGAGCGCGACTTCCTGGGGCTGCGTTACAATTATCATTCCTGCGAGCGGTGCGATTTGCATTACTGTAAGAGGGTTGTCCCCGGTTCCGGGCGGGAGATCGACTATAAGATAATCCAATTCTCCCCACTCCGCCTTGTAGAACATTTCGGAAATGAGCTTGAACATTATCGGGCCGCGCATGATGTTTGCGCTATCCTCCGAATCGACCATGTTTCCGACCGAGAGGAATTTTATCCCGTGCGACTGCAGCGGGCGCAGCCTCTGTTTTTCGTCCGCAAAAACCCTTCCAGAATTTCCAAGGAGCTTGTGGCAGGAAGGGCAATCAACGTCGGCATCAATCAGCCCCACTGCCGAGCCTGATTGCGCGAGCGTTGAGGCAAGGTTCACCGCGAAGGTGGATTTGCCAACTCCGCCCTTGCCTGAGTGCACCGCGATTACTTTCTTGACGCCCTTAAGGTTTGCGATGGCCTGCTCCTTTACCGCCTGGAAAGGGTTTGCGGGGCGCGGCTTTTGGGGCTGTGTGGATGCGCTTTCGGCTGTGAGTTCTATTGACATAATAAAAACCGGGTGGCAAAACACTTGGTTATGTAGTGTATGTGGCCGCTTGGAATGCAATTATCACTGCAATTGCGATGAAAATCAGGCCGAAATACGCCATGTATTTTTCACTCTTTTCTCCGCCGAATTTTTCGGCAAGGCTTTTTCCGCCAATCCCCGCGGGGAATGTAATGATGTGCGATTTGGAAAGTGCCTTCCTGAAAATTATTATGGCAAGCCCCAAAACAAGGGGCGGTATTGCAAAAATCATTATTGGGTACGCAATCATGTCAGGCACCGATTTAGTGAAACGACTTTCCGCAGCCGCAGCTTCCCTGCGAGTTCGGGTTTGAAATCTTGAACCCCGAGCCCTGCAAGCCGTCGGTATAGTCGATGCGAACGCCCTTGACCATCGGGAGCACTTCCTTGTCCATAAAGACCTTCATTCCCTTCTCTACTACTGTGATTTCGCTCTCGGTTGGCTTTTCCGCAAAGTCCATCACATACGAAAATCCCGAGCATCCGCCCGGCTCGACCGTGAACTTGAGACCCCATCCGGCCTTGCCTTCCTTGTCCATTAGCTCCGCAAATTTCTTTACCGCATTGTCCGAGAGGGTGATTTCCTTTCCATCATCCATTCCGGCAAGCGCCCCGTTCATTTCCTTAACCATCTGGGCAACCGTTTCCTGGCTCATTCCATGGCCCATCGCGCCGCCCTCAATGCTTTCATATGGGTTGACGTGGCATCCGACGCAGTGAAGCCCATAGCCTGTCATAATCTCCGCGGTCTCGGGGTACTTTGCGACCACTTCGCCAATTGTCATGTCCTTGGTAATAATCTGGATGTCGCCCTCTGAGGCTCCCTTCTGGGTAGCCTGTGTTTGTGCGTGGTTGTGCCCCTCGTGGCCTTTAGAATCCAATCCAATCCCTCCGAATATACCTAATAAACGCGTGTTAACGTATATAAAGGTTTTGGGGCGGAAATGCGCCAAAAACAGTCAAATGACTGAAAATTACAGCAGGTGCCTTGGCAATCTTTTTGGCCGGGATGTTCCACGAACCTGGCCCAACTGTTTTCGGTTGTCAATATACTCTACAACTTTTCTTGCGAGCGCCTCCCGTTTTTCCGGCGTAAGGTTCAATTGCTTGCCCGTATGGGCAAAAACCAGGCGGCCCAGCTCTACAATTTCAGAATCAAGCATCCCCCTGAAAGTGGATTGGGTTCTGGAAGTTTTGCAAATGCGGGCAATCTGCTGCATTACCCTGGTAATTGCCGCCCTTGCCTCGGGGTTGCTTTCTATAAGCGGGATAAGGTCAGCAGGCAATTGCCTGATAAGTTCGTGGTGCCCCTCAGTCATCTGGATTACTATTTGCATCCAAGCTTATTAATTTTACGCGGAATTTGGATTATTTGATTTTCCGGAGTTCTTCCAAAATCCTGTCCTTTTCCCTTCTGCTCGTGTAGGTTTTCCCAAAGCGCACCAGCACAGGGTTGATTTTTTTCCAGTACTTTTTTGGGAAAAGGGACTGCAGGTCCGATTCAATTTTGTCCGGCCTTTTGTTTTTTGTCCAGCCGAGCTTTTGGGAAATGTACGCCGCGTGCGTGTCAATTCCTATTGCGTCATGCCCTTGCTCTGAGAGGAAAACATTTGCGGTTTTTCGCCCAACGCCGGGCAGTGCAATCAGTTTTTCAAAATCGTGCGGCACCGTTCCCGCATGCTCCTGCACGAGCGCTTTTGCGCAGGCAATGATATTGCGGGACTTTGTCCTGTTGTAATTGAGGCTTTTTAGCACGGAGAGGACAGCCCCATATTTTGCCCGTGAAAGGCGCTGTAGTGTCGGATACTTTCCAAAGAGCGCATCCGCGATTACAATGGTGACCTCGTCGCGCGACTGCGCCGACATTGCCGTTGTGATGAGTATTTTCCACTCTTCGCCCCATCCCTGCGCCGCGAGCCGCATTTTTTTGCTTTTTTTATCAAGCGCCCTGAGCTGGCGCATCGCGTTTTCGGATTTTGATGGCATTGTAAGCTAATGAAATGAAAAGGGTTTTATTGCAAATGCATTTACTTCATCGCATGAAATACGAATTCGAGCCTTTCTGGACGCAGAAAACAAAAGAAATCGCCTCGACGCTCAATTATAGGCACGTTATGCCAGAGCGCCTAACCGTTGTGCGCAGCTGGGGCTCTAAAACGCGGCGCACAATCGCGCGCATCCACTGCATCGGAAAGGTGATGATGCTCGGGATGGGCCAGAAGAAGAGCTTTTATGTAATCGAGCTCATTTCGGAAAAATTCGACAGGCAGCCAGAGCAGGAAAAATTGGAGACGATAATCCATGAGCTCATGCACATCCCAAAGACCTTCGGGGGCGGCTTTAGGCACCACGGCCATGTATGCTCAAAGAACGTGAAAACCGAGCTTGCACGTTACAATAACCTCAAAACCCGCGAATCCGGCGCGCAGCCAAGTATTTGGCCTTCACCAAGCCTTAAAAACTTTTAAGACCTTACTAATCTAACATTCAGTCAATCTGTTGTGCATTGGGGGTATTTTCGATGGTTTTTGAAGTTCCGAAATTGAAGTATGATTATAACGCTCTCGAGCCGTACATCGAAGAGCAGACCATGAGAATCCACCACGGAAAGCACCACTTCGCATACGTTGACAAGCTAAACGCCGCGCTCGAGGGCAACACCGAATTCAGGCACAAGACAATAGAGGCGCTGCTCGCAAACCTTAACGCGGTTCCCGAATCAATGCGCGCAGCTGTTAGAAACCACGGCGGAGGGCACTACAACCACTCGCTTTTCTGGGACATGATGGCTCCCAAGGCGGGCGGAAAGCCGACCGGAGAAATCGCGGCGGCAATCGACAAGGACCTTGGAGGGTATGATTCTTTCAAGGAGAAATTCAAGGCAGCAGGCCTTGGCCAGTTCGGCTCTGGATGGGCATGGGTAGTTGTGAACAAGGGAACGCTTGAAATCATGTCAACCCCGAACCAGGACAACCCGATTTCGCAGGGCAAGCCCCCGATTCTTGGGGTTGATGTCTGGGAGCACGCGTATTATCTGAAATACCAGAACAAGCGCCCGGAATACATCGACGCGTTCTTCAACCTCATCAACTGGAAAAAGGTCGAAGAGCTCTATGCCAAGGCGAAGAAGTAAATCGCCCGAGAATATTTCGCCGGATTAAAAATGGCGAAGATTCCTGCTTTTTGGCTGATTTGGCTTGAATGCGTTCTTTGTGCGAATCACTGCCGGAGCCTTAAGAAAGTTTGCCCCGCCCTTTGCAAATTCAACTTTTTTGCCGCCTAATGTAGCTCTTGCCTCGTAGACCAGCTTTGCGGTAGGTTGGTCCATTACCGGCAGAACTAGATCGTAAAATTCCCTAATCCTTCCGGAGCCATGAAGCTTTGCCTTTATGGCGGAGTGGGCAGCAAGTATTACGAATGCGCGCACGCCCTCAATATATTTGTCCTTCGCTTCAGGGTCCAATGTGTTTTGCCGGAATGCCGTGCGGATATCCTTGTCAAGCAGGGGCTTTGGCACTCTAAGCCTGGAAAAATCTGGTATTTCCTTGGGCTTTGGAAACGCTGTTAGGTCGGTGACCCATTGAACCATTTTAGACATTTTTTTATCCTTCAAACTTGCCTGAAAATCAAACGTTGAACTCATATAAAAAGCTTTATAGAGGTTCAAGTCCATATAATACTTGATGAAATTTTTTCTCGACTCTGCAATCCTCTCCGAAATCGAGCAGGTATATGATGCCGGCATCTGCGACGGCATTACCATGAACCCTTCCCTTGTGAAGAAAGCCGTTGATGACCTCAAGGCTAGCGGCGAGAAAATCGATTTGGAGAAATACATCAAAAAGGCGCTCAAAATCGCAAAAGGAACTCCTGTGAGCCTTGAAGTTACCGCAACAGACAGCGCAAAGGAAATGGTAGCGCAGGGCAAGAAGCTGTTCAAGAAATTCAACCCGGTCGCGAAGAATGTTTACATCAAAATTCCGGTAAACCCCGGCTTTGCCGGCGAAACCGGAAAGGAATTCGAAGGCATCCGCGCGATTAGCGAGCTTCACAAGGCAAAAATTCCAATAAACTGCACCCTTATTTTCACTCCGGAACAGGCGCTCGCCGCCGCGAAAGCCGGGGCGAATTTTGTGAGCCCGTTTGCCGGGCGCATTGATGACATGCTGCGCAAGGAGCACGGCGCGGAGTTTGCCAGCTTTTCAAAAGAGGACTATTATCCACTAAACGGCCACTCACACGGCGGGCATATGCTCGAGGACAATGGGGTTGTTTCGGGAATTGATTTGGTCGCGCAAACCGTCGGAATTTTCAGGCGCTACAACATCAAATCCGAGGTGCTTGCCGCCTCTTTGCGCAATGGCAGGCAGGTTCGCGAGGCGGCAATAGTGGGCGCGGACATCGCAACAATGCCAATTGGGGTTTTCAAAGCCCTTATGGGTCATAGGCTCACTGAGGAAGGCATGAAGAAATTTACCGAGGATACGCCCGAAGAGTTCAGGAAATTAGTTTAGATAATGGGATGGTTTTATGGGCACACCATCAAAAACGGAAATTGAAATACTACCTTTTTTTCATGTGACCGACACGGTATTGTTTGACAAATTTGTACAAAAAGTTGGAGCCCTGCCGAAAGGCTCTACGCTGTTTTTTGAAGTGACGCCTAATGCCCTTGCCCTGATGAGAATGATTAGGGCAGGTGTCCCGCCTTCAGAAATAGAGGGGTTTTTTACAGGGCTGCGGGGGTTAAATTCAACATGAGGCAGATTCATGATGCGGTAAGCGAAATTTACCCTGTATTTGTGGAATGCGAGGGAAAGGGAATCAATGTGCTGCCTTTTGAAACTGTGGAATCAAAAGCGCTGGACAGAAAAACCCGCGACGGCACTGCCTTGGACCGGATTTCCTCAAATGTTGGAAGGGAAAACATATGGCTGGACAACCTGAAGAGCCAATTGCAGGGCATGAAACAAAAGAAAGTGTATTTCGGCTGTGGCACATACCACCCGATAAGCATGCAAAATCTTTTCAGAACTTCCGGATTCAAGGCCTCTATAAATACCGATTTTTTTGATGCTGCACAAAGAAAAACGGTTGATGCCCTGATGCATGCCGGATGGGGCTTAAGGGAAAAATTTTTGCGCAAACAACACAATGAGATTGCACAAGCCCACAGGGAAAGAGACGAGTTATTTTTAAGGGCAAAGGTTCAATATTCAAAAAGACCGCCGGCACATGCAATGCATATTTAGATGATTTTTATGAGAATCGGCTTTATCGGCTTGGGAAAGATGGGCTCGCGCATCGTCGAGAACCTTCTGGAGAAGCGCTTCGAGGTGGTCATCTATGCCCGAAGGCCAGAAGCTATGGAAGAGCTCGCAAAAAAAGGTGCGATTCCCACCACTGAGTATTCGCAATTCTGCCTCAAGCTGCCGAGCCGCAAAATTGTATTTCTTATGGTAACGCACGGCAAGCCCATTGATGAGGTCATAGATTCGCTCACCCCCTTTTTGAAGCCGGCCGACATCATTGTGGACGGCGGCAACTCCTTCTACAAGGACTCAATCAAGAGGGCAAAATCCCTTGCAAAGCTTGGCATTCACTTCCTCGATGCCGGCACTTCCGGCGGGCTTGATGGCGCGCGCAGCGGCGCTTCGCTAATGGTTGGCGGCCCGAAAGAGGCATTTGATTTGGCAGAGCCGGTGTTTAGGGCAATGAGCGTTCCGAACGGCTATGCGCACCTTGGGGCATCAGGCGCGGGGCACTTTGTGAAGATGGTGCACAACGGAATCGAGTACTGCTTTTTGCAATCGCTCGGGGAAGGGTATGAGCTTCTGAACAAGAGCGAATTCAACCTCAATTTACGCGAAGTTACAAAGGTCTACCAGAACGGCTCGGTGATACGCAGCTGGCTTGTTGATTTGCTCGCACGCGCCCTCGCAAAGGACTCCAAGCTTGCGAATCAGACAGGAATTGTCGGCGGCGGGAGCACGGGCGAGTGGACGCTCTCAACCGCAAAAGAGCACAAGCTCAAGATGCCCTCGCTTGAAGTTGCGATGAAGGCTCGCAAGGATTCGCAGAAAAAGCCGCAGTTCTCCGGAAAAGTGGTAGCAGCTTTGCGCTACGAGTTCGGCGGGCATGAAGAGCCCAAGAAGTGACTGATTCTTATGCTGCAGATACACCACTGCCGCGATTTCGCCTCCATGAGCGAAAAAACCGTGCAAACAATCGCGGCTGAAATAAACTCCGCGAAAAAACAGTTTTGCATGGCCCTTCCTGGAGGCAATTCCGTTTCCGGGGTGCTTGAAAGCCTGCGCTCGCAAAAAATAATGTGGCAGGCAGTGAATGTTTTCATGGCAGATGAGCGCCTCGTTGCCCCGGCGGACAAGGATAGCAATTTTAGGCAGGCAAATGAGTTGCTTTTTTCAAAGGTAGCGGGCGTGCACGCATTCCCTTTCAAAATGGATGAAGGGCTCTCTGCCTATCAGTCAAAGTTTTTATTCGTCACAAAGGGTAATTTGGATTTGGTTGTGCTCGGCGTTGGCGAGGACGGGCACATCGCCTCGCTTTTTCCGAATCATGCGGCGCTCAAAAACAAAGCTGAGGGGTACATTGAGGTTAAGGGCGCGCCAAAGCCGCCGGCAGAGCGCATTTCTCTCTCGCCAAAGGCCATTGAAGGCGCTGGGGCGGTAATTTTGCTTTTCGCATCCGAAAGCAAGCGGCAGGCATTCGAAAAATTCATGGACAAGAAGGTTTCGGCATCGCAGTGCCCCGCGAAAATAGCATTAAAAGCGAAACGAGCCTTTGTCTTTACCGTATTTGGTGGGAAAAATGCAGGATAATTTCTCTTTCATAGTGCTGGGCGCAACCGGAGACCTTGCCCAGAAAAAGCTCTTTCCGGCGCTGCACGGCCTAATTCGCATGAAGAAAATCGGCGCTGATTTTTGCGTTGTCGCCGTGGGAAGGAAGGAATTCACGCGCGAGGAGTTCGCCCAAACAGTAAAGCAGAACATAAAGCCGCTGCATGAGGAGTCATGGAACATCCTCAAAGAGAGGCTCTACTACTTCCCGCTTGATTTTGACGCCGAAAACGGCTTTTCCCAATTGCAGGAATTTTTGGGCGGGGTTGAGAAAACCCACTCAACAAAAGGCAACCGGCTCTTCTACCTCGCAACCCTTCCGGAGCACTTCTCGAAAATCGCGCACAAGATAAGGAAGAACGGCCTTGCCGAAACCGGGCAATGGTGCCGCGTTGTTTTCGAAAAGCCCTTCGGCAACGACCGCAAGAGCGCAAAAGTGCTCAATGATGAGGTCAAAAAAGCATTTGATGAAAGCCAGATTTACCGCATCGACCACTATCTTGGAAAGGAACTTGTGCAGAACATTTCCGTGCTGCGAAGCTGCAACCGCATATTTGACCCGCTCTGGAACAAGCAGCACATCGACCACGTGCAGATTAACTTAATCGAGAATTTCGGCGTTGAGAAGCGCGGCGGCTTTTATGACAAGCAGGGCGCCCTGCGCGATGTCGGGCAGAGCCATCTTTTGCAGATGCTGTGTCTCACGGCAATGGAAACCCCGAAGAACCTTGACGAAAAGTGCATACGAAACGAAAAGGTGAAGGTGCTAAAGTCGATTGCGAAGGTTTCGCCAAAGGACATAACACTTGGCCAGTACGAGGGTTACCTTGGCGAAAGCGGGGTTGCGCAGAATTCGAAAACCGAGACATTTTTCGCGCTCAAATTATTTTTGAGGGGCGCGAAATGGAAAGGTGTGCCGTTCTATTTGCGCTCCGGCAAGAGCCTTGACAAGCGCTTCGCCTCGATTTACATCCAGTTCAAGGCGCCGGACCGCACCGCGCTCGAGCACCAGTTGGTCGAGCCGAACTACCTTGTCATACAGATTCAGCCCGACGATGGGATACTTGTGAGGCTAAACGGCAAGGTTCCCGGCGAGAAGATGGGCATCCAGCCCGTGAAAATGACATTCTGCCATGAGTGCACGTTCGGCCCGAACACGCCGCAGGCGTACGAAACCCTTATCCTCAACACGCTCGAAGGCGACCAATCAGCGTTCCTGCGCCAGGACGAGATTGACCTCTCATGGAAGGTCGTTGACCAGGTTCGAAAACTCAAGAGCGCGGTGCACACCTACGCGAAAGGAAGCACCGGCCCAAAAGATGCCGATGAGATGATTGAAAAGGACGGGCGGAAGTGGTTCAACCGGATTGAGAATGTGCTTCAGGGGCTGTGAAGGTGGCGAAAAGTTAATTAAGCAGTTCAACGTAAAAACTATGTAGGTGAACGTATGGTTAGCATGACCCTTTCAATAGAGAAGGACATGAGAAAGCGCATGAAAATGCACCCGCAGATAAAGTGGTCCGAGGTCGCCCGGTCTGCAATCAGGCAGCAGCTCGAAGACATTGAAGAGGCTGAAAGGATTGCCTCAGGCAGCAGGCTCACTGAAAAGGACATAAAGGAAATTTCTGGCCGGGTTGACCGGGAAATGCTCAAACATTTCGAGGGGCTCGTCCATGAAGCTCGTGGTTGACGCGAACATACTATTCTCGGCACTGCTTAAAGATTCTGGAACGAGAAAATTGCTCCTTGATAGGAGGCTCTCTCTTTTTGCCCCAAAGTTTCTTCTGCTTGAATATGTAAAATACTCCAAGGGGCTCAGAAGCAGGAGCAAGCTCAGGGAAGATGATTTTGCCTCGCTCTCAAAAATGCTTTTGGGCCGGATAAGGCTGATTTCAGACGAGGAAATAATGCTCTATTACTCTGCGGCGCGCAGCCTTGTTGATGACAGCAAAGATGCGCCTTATGTCGCCTGCGCGCTAGCCGCCGATGCGGACTTATGGAGCAACGACAGGCACCTCAAAGGCATTAGGGTTAAGAACTGGGCAACAAAGGAACTAATGGAAAAAATGCAGAAGTCCGCTCCTACGACCAGATAACTGATGTTCTTCAGTTAGATTTTTTCACTTCTTACCACTGACGCGATCGCCTAGATTTTCTTCAAAAACTCCACCGCGAGCCTTACCCCAAATCCCGTCCCGTCTTTGGGCAGGTAATCTTTCGCCTCGTCAATCATGGCAGTTCCTGCCACATCTAGGTGGATAAATGGCTTGTCCTCGGTGAATTTTGATAGGAACGCCCCGCCGAAAATTGCGCCGTTGTAGCGGCTCTTTCCGCAGGAGCGGAAGTCCGAGCGCTCGCCGTTGACCTCGTCAAGGTACTCTTCGTACATTGGCAGTTCCCATACGCGCTCAAAGGTTTCCATTCCGGCCTCAAACATTTTCTTCTTGTAATCGGACGCGTTTTCAGTCCCGAACATTCCTGCAAGGTGGTTGCCGAACGTTCCGACAACCGAGCCTGTGAGGGTGGAAAATTCCACAATAAGCTTTGGGTTGAACTTCTTCGCGCCGTAGTTGAGGGCATCAGCAAGAACAAGGCGGCCTTCCGCGTCGGTGTCCATGTTCTCGACGGTCTTTCCGGAGTATGCGCGGATTATGTCCTTTGGGCGGTAGGAATTGGCATCAACAAGGTTTTCGGTTGTTGCAATTATCCCGACAAGGTTCTTTTCGATGCCAAGCTCGGCCGCGCTCTTCATTATCCCAAGCACGGTTGCGGCTCCCGCCATATCCATTCTCATCTCAAGCATCGAGTCGCGCGGCTTGATGTCAAGCCCGCCCGTGTCAAAGCAGATTCCTTTTCCGGCCAGCATGAACTTTTCCTGCGAGGTTTTGCCGCCGTGATATTCAAGAATTATGAGGCGCGCAGATTGCGTCGACGCCTTTCCAACAGCGAGAAGAAGGTTCATGCCAAGCTTTTTTAGCTCCTTTTCCTTGAGCACGGTTATGCGCAGCCCGTTTTTTTTGGCGATTTTGCGGGCGGCCTTTTCAATGAAATCCGGGGTTACGACATCGCTGTTGTCCGAAACCATGTCCCTTGTCATGTGCACATTTTCGCAGACAATGGCTGCCCGGCCAATTGAATCTGAAAACTTTTTCTCTGCCGCGGGAAATGAAACCTTCTTGACGCGGAACATTTTCGCCTCTTCCGAGCGGTACTTGTCAAAGGCATAATTTGCGAGGCAGGCGCCTTCTGATAGGGCGATATAGTCCTTTTCCAAAAGGTTCCGGGAAGTGAAGTGGACGGCGGGGATTTTGTAAAATGATGCGAGCTTTACCGACTTTGCGGCCGCGCGCCTGTAATAGTCCTGCTTGAACTCCTCTTTCTTGCCAAGGCCTACTATGCAAACCTTTTTTTCGGGCAAATAGAATGTTTCGAGCTTCTTTCCGGTAAAGGATTCGGGCATCGATTCGAATGGTTTTTTGTCCCCCTCGTAAACGAACTGGACTGAAACAGCGTCCTTGTGCTCGTCGGAAAAAACAATTTCTGGAACCATGGCATATTTGATATGGGCAGGGTTTTTAAGGGTTGATATGGCTTCGCGCAATTTTGCGCGGATTGTGTTAAAATTGAAATGCCCCGCCCTGTGGTAGCATTCACTTCAAAAGGGAACATCAACATTGATTCGGCCAAATTCAGGATGGACCTCGGCCCGCTTGATGAGGAATGCAGGTGCTTTGTGTGCCAAAACCACTCGCGCGCGTACATGCACCACCTCTTCCGCACGTGCGAGGAGAACGCGGGAAAGTACCTTAGCTTTCACAATGTGTTTTTTATCCAAGCGCTTTTGAAAAAAATAAGGCAAAAAATCATTGCAGGGGAATTTTAGCCTCTTGCTTGCCTGCTGCGGGCTTTGGCTTTTGCGCTTCCCGCTCAAGCTCCTGCTTTGATTTGATGAAGAAAAAGCCGATCACCGCAAAGGTTATTATCGGGGAGATGAATTCGGGCACATGCGTTCCGAAGGCGGAAAAAACCATTATTATGCCGAGGAAAAACACCGAGTACATCGCGCCGTTCTTGAGGTACTTGTACTTCTTCACCCTCTCGATGTTGTGGATTGTGAGCTCCCTTACTATGAACGCGCCGAGGCCGTTGCCGAGCAGTATTAGCGGGACAGAAAGCGTGAATGCGAACGCGCCTATCACGCCGTCGATTGAGAATGTGGTGTCGATTATTTCAAGGTAGAGGATTTTGCTAAAATCGCTCATGGAGTGGCCCTGCATGAGCTTTTTTTCCTGCTCCGCGGCATTCTCCTTAAAGCCGTGCACTATAAAGAATGCCGTTGAGCCCACAACCGCCCCGAAGGCGAGCAAGGGGCTAATTCCAAGCGCTAGCCAGACTATTAGCAGGAGCAATAGCGAAACAATTGCAAAGAACCATATCCCGTATTTTGCGATGCGCGATTCGCCCCGCAAGCCAAAGCTCTTGGGCTCGAGGAAGAGCCAGTGCAGGAAAAGGAACACAAGAAAAATCCCGCCCGCAAGCATCAGTATCGGCCTTGATGCCTCGATTGATTCGACAACCTTCGGGTCCGAGCTAAAGGTCGCGGTGACCGCTTCAATCGGGCCCATGCCGGGGTTTGCAAGCCAGAAAATGACAAATGGGAGCAGTCCGCGCACGATAAATACCGCAAAGAGCAGGCCCCATACAAGGAACCATTTTCGCGCCCGCGCAGACATTGTCCGAAGGACATCCGCATTGATTACGGCATTGTCAATCGATGTGATGGTTTCGAAGAGTGCAAGGCCCACTATGGTCAAGAGCGCAAGGGCAATGTCCATTCAGAATAGTTTCCGTGCCGGATTTTTTAAACCGATTGTGCGGCAAGACAGGGGGCACAATTTTGGGCGCTGTACGCCCCCGCCGAGATTCGAACTCGGGTTTCAAGGTTCGGAACCTTGCGTTCTATCCAGGCTATACTACGGGGGCAATAGGAAGGAATTTGCTCGGGATTGTATTTAATCAGTTTGGGTGAGTGCGCCCTGCCGAAATGAATGCATTTAAATAATTAATTCGGCTTACTTGATTGGATGGACAAGGACACAATTATAGCGGTCGTTCTCGGAATAATCGTTATGATGCTCGTTTTCGCCCTCGGCGGCGTGATTGCCGCGACGGGCTATTTTTATATGAGCAACGCCGGGCCGCAAGAGCCGGGAAAGCCTGTTGTTCCGGTGGAAAAGCCGATTGTGGATACGGTTTCGCCGGACCAGAATGCACTGGCTGATGTGAATGCTGCGGCGGATTTGAATAAGACCCCCGATTCCAATGCCCCGGCAGTGGTGAAGGCGCCGGAACCGGCCGCCGTGTGCGGCAACTCCAAGAAGGAGACGGGCGAGCAGTGCGAAGTTGCAGCCGACTGCACCTCTGAGCAGGTGTGCACCGCATGCAAGTGCGTTGCAAAGCCCGCCCCAACCAATGTAAAGCTTGACAAGATTTCGGTCACCGGCGTTACATACTGGTGCTATCGCCCCGCCTACAACGGCAAGAACGGGCTTGGCATAAAGATAATAAGCATCAAGAACACCGGCACAAGCGATTTCACAATCAAGGGAGAGAACACAATCAAGGCAACTGCGGGGGAAACTGCCGATGAGGTCAAAACAAAGGCGACCACAAATATAGTGATAAAGCCAGGCCAGACCCAGGGCATATACGGCAGCGACATCAGCCGCGACGCGCCATACCTATTCCTCGGAAACAAGGTAAATGTCCCGCTCTCGGTCAATATCGACTATGGCGACCACACCTACAGCGATTATTCGTCCACCCTCGCATCCAAGGATTCCACGGACGCAGGCTGCCAGTGATTTGATGGGCAAAATAATCCGCCACAGGACAACCAATTTCAATTCAATAGCTGATGAGTATGTTGTTTCGCTCTAGTGCACCCTGCCACTTGCAGGGATATCGAAACGTTCTGCCGGAAAATGGCGTACAAAAAGGGATTCTACTTTTTCAAATCCGGGCTTGCAGTTACGGGGCTGAAGGAAACAAAAACGCAAAAGCTTCGAGAAAAAAGCAAGGAACCGCTCTTTCTTGCTGTCAGGATGCGGAAAACCTGAAAGCCGTTTTTAGCGGCAGGCATTCATTTGTAGAGCATCCCATAATACATGTTCTCGACAATTGCCCGGTAGGCAATCCTCTGCCCTGTCTTTTTGTCAATTGGCATTCTCTCGCCCACGACATACTCTGGCGGGAATGCGTAGTATGCAACCCTTCCGCCCACCCCTGATGCCACAATGAGAGGAAAATCCCTGCCAAAGTTCTGGCTCCCTGCCTTTAGCCAGAAGTAGCCCGGCGCGGCAGGGGCAATAACATTGGTGCCGTAATTGAGCGTCGCCACATTTTTCTGGTAGCTCGATTCGCTAAGCTGCACTATGGAAAAGTCACCGTAGAATGCAAGGCCCTGCGTGAGGCCGTTTGCGAGGCGCAAATCTGTTGCGGGAAATTCGAAATTGCCAACAATCTCTGCGTCCCTGCATGCGACCATTTCGCAGTAATTTCCCCGATAATTTACCCCGAGTGTGTAGTCGAGCGAGACCTGCTTATCTCCCTGCCTTCGCGCCCAGGGGCCTATGTATTCTGTTTTTGATTCTCCGGCCTTTCTCTGGCCTTTTAGGAGGAAATAATTCATGTCGGTTTCGCCCCCGGCAGGCTTTGTGCCCGCATCGCCAACCCACACAAGCCTTCCGCCGCGCGCGGCGAATTCCTGGAACATCTTAATTTGGGTGATGCTCATCTTGCGCGCCTTCTCAACAATCACGAGCTGGTATTCGGAAAGAAGCGGCAGTGTCACAAGCCCGATTTCGCGCATGTTCACATGCGCATTGAGGCGGGTGCCCTTGAGGGTTTCGAAGAGCTGCTGCGGCTCGCCCATGCCCTCATCGCCATACACAATAAGGGTTTTTGGGGTGCCGCCGGAAACTATTCCATAGTATATGTCACACCCAACCGGAGTGTAAAAGCCGCACGAGAGGAGGTTGAAATGTATTAGCACAAATAGAAGCCCGAGCGCCAGTAGAATTAATATGCCGAGCTTTATTGTCGGGTTCTCGGGCGCCTTCGGGGCTGAGGCTGGCGGGTATGCCACTATGATGCCCCGCAGAACTTGTTTGGAGCGAACTTCTGCTGGATAGTTGCAAGGAACGCCGCCGAGAGTTTGCCCTCGTTCCACCAAAGCCCGACATTCTTTGGCAGGCGCTGGCTGCCCGATTGCTCTGTTCCGTATACTATGCACGTATCCCCCGCCGGGATTGATTCAATTGCCTGCGCGAGCGTTCCAAAAGAGCCATCGCCCGTGCTAAGCGGCAGGGAAGGGCTTTGCGGCTTTAGTTCGGTGTAGCCGGGACCCGATTGGTTTTTCACATACAGCCGCCCTCCGCTGCTATTTTGCGCGCCTGCGGCCGGGGCGCATGCATTGAGTATTTCAACCCTCGATTTTGAGGGCGCGTAGAGCATTGTTTGCAGGAAAATGTTTGCATCAGATGAGCCTGCCCTGCTGAAGAAATATGTGTTTGCCTGGTTGCTAACCGAAGGGGCGAGATTGCAAAGGCTGATGTCGGCAAAGGCAGAGAGCTGCTTGTCAAAGCCGGTGACAAGCGGGGTGCGGTTTGCAATATCGCTTCCAAGATATCCGTTCGGCGCGAGCGCGGGGAGCGCTAGCGGGGTTGTGGTGGCGGAATCGCTGCACAGGAACCTGCCGCCTTTTTGCACTGCAATTTCAGTTAGCCGCGCAAGGTTTGGCCCTGCGGCAATCGGCTTTCCCGCGCCCTCAAAGAGCTGGTACGCCGCCGAGATGCTGTTCTTTTGCCTGTCGGCCTCGGCAAGGATTACAATTGGCACCGGTACGGAGGGGGAAAATTCCATCACATATGAATTGTCCTCTCCAATCTTTTTGTCAATGCGCAATATCTGCGCGGGCTTTTGGGAAGTTGCAGTTGCAAAGTCCTTCATTTCCTTAACCTCGATGCGCGCAAGGGGCGAGCTGCCCCCGGCAATCGGAAGGGTGGTAACTGAATAATTCGCGCTGGGCACTGAAAAGACGCTGATTTGGTCGCCCGAAAACCCTGTGCCGTATCCAGCCCTATGCAGGCCGCTTGGCGAATCGCGCGTGCCAACGGTCGCATCAATCGGGAGGTAGTAGAGCAGGTTGTTTTGCACAACCGATGGCGCCTCTGTAAATGCCACCTTTACGCTCGCCTTTGCGGCCCCCTGCTCACCTTCAAAGAACCTGCACGCGGTGGTTGCTCCGGCGCCCGGAGATTGGTCGAATGTGACCTTGAGGTTCACCTTGTATAGCTTGGGCCTTGAAATTGCCGGGATTGGGCTGCCTGAGAGCTCAAAACCAAGCCTCTGCCCATCCGAAAAGTACCTGCCCCAGTTCCTTGCAGGGTCCTTTGAGTATGCGAGCGGGTCGTCGAAGAATTTTGAGTTCATGTAATCGTCAAAGTCCTTCTGGAAATCCAAAGAATAGCCATCCGCCATCAGGTAGGCGTAGAATTCCTGGCCCGGCGCCTGGCCATTCTTTATCGCCGCGCACCCGCCCTTTTCCGCCATCTCATTTAGCGCCTTTAGCTTTCGCACAAGCTCGATTGAGAACTGTGTTGAATCGCAGTATGAATAATTCGCGTTCGAAGAGCCATTGCTTGCAGTGAGGTCGCAAAAGTCCGCGGTTACTGTTGAGGGGCGCCAGTCATATTTGATGCGCACTTTTGCGTTCTGCCCCGTGGCCGTGCCAACCCCGTCAAGGGTTATTGCGCCTCCCTGTGCGGTGCGGCAAATGCCTGATTCAAGCCCCTTTGATTCGAACATGTACTTTTCCAAATCAACCCATGCAAGGTTCACATCGGTTGAGGGAGCCGGATTTGTGGCTGTCCCGACAACTGTGGCCCTGCCAAAGACGTCTCCTTGGGAATTGATGAATATCGTGCCATCGCCGCTCTCGGCCTTTGGGGTTGGCTGCGAATTTATTTTCGTGCCGTTAATGTAGGCCTCGCCGAGCATGTATTGGATGTTGCCGGCAGATGAATCACTGAGCGCGGGGGCGTATTTTCCGAAGCTGGCTGTGCCATCAAAGGCGTTGATGCTAAATTGCCGGTAGGGCGTGGGAGCTGAGTATACCAGCCTTTGCACGCCCATGCCATCCTTTGCCACAAGGCTAGCATCATCTACCAGTTGGGTCTGCTCGTTAAATGAGGTGCCTATGCGCAAAAAGTCGCTCCTGTACTGTCCCGCAAGCCCCACCTGCCCTCCGAGCTCGTAGTAGAGGGTTTTTGTGCCGGTGAAAGAAGATGGGAAAATGTCTTTCGTGTCGAACTTCTTGAGCCCGCCGCCCCCGTTCGGGTCATTAAAGGAATTGTTGTGCCTTAGCGAGAACGCATCATTTGGCGCCGGGTCGCTGCAGCTCACCACGCTGTGGAAGTTCGTGCCCGCAATCACGTTGCCGCCCTCGCCGGTTATCGTCGCCCCAAAGAGCGGGTCATAAATGTCGCTGCGCGCGGAGTCGGTGCAGGTCTGGACATAATAGGTTTTGCCATACTCCACCTGGAATGGCTTTTTCGGAAGGGTGTATGGGGCAATGCCGGCCGCCACCACGTTGAATTTCACTTCCTGGTCTGCTGGCGCCTTTCCGCTTGTATAGGTCTCGGCAAGGAACCCGAACACGTCAGAGAATGTGAGGTCGATTGAGAGGCTCTCCTTTGCCGGGGACTTTGCCGGCTTTTTTGCGCTGAAGCGCTCGATTATCACCGCGCTCTCTGCCGCCTTGACAATAAGCCCACTCTCCTTGCGGTAATTTGTGAACTCGCACCCGCCAAGGTTTCCCGCGCATTCGACGGCGCGAATGCCGGTGATGTTGACATCAATCCCGCCCACGTTCTTGACCTGCCAGAGTGCCTCGCGCTGGGCGGAATCTTCCTGTGCATAGGCGTTGTTCTGGAGCCCGACAAGGGGCTTTTTGAATGGGGTTATCTCGAGCCTGCCCGGTGCCGCGAGCACGTCGAACTGCCTTATGGCCTTCCAGTCATCCTTTGCCGAGGCTATCGACTGCTTGTACTGGAGAATGAATGAATGCGCGGCAGGGGCGGAAAAATCGAATCCCTCAAAGCTGGTGGCAACCCCATCAACCCTGTTTCCGCCGTCGCACGCCTCTCCGCCTACCCTGTAATTGTTTGCAGCCTCAACAAGCGTGCCGTCGGGCTTTGCCTCCATAAGCCTCACTGCCGGAAGATCGGTGCTCGACGCCCCGTCAACGCAGTGCACCACAAACGAGTTGTTTATGCCCTGCACAATCAGCTTTGCGCCCTGCGGGACCACATAGGTTTCCCGCGGCACGCCCTGCGCCGCGCCCACAAGCCTGAACTTGTCCCCAAAATTAAGGTCCGGGACGGGCTGCATTATCGCCTCGCTGTAAAAGCAGTGCCGCCTGCCGGCGCTGGCAAATGAGAGCAGCAGAAGAAATGCAAGGCAAAATATCAGGACAGAAAATCCGCCGCTCTTCAAGCCGCCTCACCCCCCTCTTTTTTTCTTAACACAAAAAAGCCGGCAATTATTATCAGCACAACAACTGCCGCCCCGGCAGCCGGCAAAGCCCAGCCTGCCCCTTCGCCTTGGGGAACAGAATATGGCTCTGAAGTTACCGGCGCCTGTTCGGGGATGCAAGGGCCGCTGCAGCAGAGGGAATTTTCAATCGCACTTATCCAGTTGCCATCGCACGCCTCACCTTGTGGGCACAGCGTCCCGCCAAGTTCGGAGCATGCGGGAAAGCCGGGCCTTGCGGAGAAGTCAAGAGTTCTGTCGGTTTGCGAGCCGCTCAGGTAATCATCTACCGCGAGAAGATATATTGCAGGTTCGGCCCGCACAGTTTCCGAATAGCACCGCGCAGCCTCAGCCCCGCCCTGCGCCCCCCTGAACTTGGTGTCCAGCAGTTTCTGTCCGCTATCCTGCCTGATAAGCAGCATGCCTATGTCGAGTCCCGAGAGGTTAGCATCCTGCGGCCTTGGGCAGACGGTTATGGCAAGCGAGCCGTTTGCAGGTGAATAATCGGCCTTGACATCGAGCCCGTTCTTTTGCGCAGCCTGCGCTTTCCAGTCGGCGAGCTCGAGTGCCTCAAAGCAGTATTTGTCGATGGTTGTCCCATTTTTTTCTGCGGAAGCACAGACCGTAAAGCGCTTGGCGCTCTTTTGCGCCGTGAACGGGAACTCGAATTCGCGCTCCGCATCCCAGAATTTGAGCGAATCCACGTGCTCTGTTTTCTCGAATATCCTCTGCCCGTCGTTTCCGTCAATCCATGCCCTGATGTCAAAATCATCGAGGTCGGGCTTTGTGTAATGGTCGGGGGAGGCGCCAAGCAGCAGGCTGATTGCCGCGGCCTTTCCGGGTTCGAGGCTCTGGGTTGAGATTGAGAGCTTTTTTATGCGCGCCGCAGGGCCTGTCACAATCGCGCGGTTGCGGTAGAGCGAAACAAGCCTGCCTTGAGAGTCCCTTGCCTCGATTCTTATGGCATATGCCCCCGCAAGCTTTGGCGCCTCAAGGCTGAGTGCCACCTCGGTTTCCCTGCCAGGTTCAAATACGGCCTCCAACAAATCCTCGGAGAGGAACTGGCCGCATGATGTGTCATCCCAGCCGCAAAGCCCTGCCCACACCGTTCCACTGATGCTGTTTCCAGAATTGTTTTTGACGAAAACTTTTCCCTCGATTTTTCCGCCGGGCTCAACCGGCGGCCCCACGGGTCCTGCCTGGCTGTTGAAAACGGTTTTTGTCTTTACAATCCCAAGCTCCGGGAAGTTTGCGCTCCCCTTTTGGTTTTTCGCCACGGAAAATTCCGCCGGCACGGGCGTTAGCAGCAGGTGCGCAACCCCGCTAACTGGCGCCCTTTTCGTGAGATAATACGCCTCGAGCGTGTAGGTTCCGGGCTTTAGGTCAATTGGGAGCGCAATTTTGAACGGGATTTGCCTCTGCGAGCCAGCGGCAAGGGGCGCGCTGATTTTTTCCTCGTAGAAAATAATGCCATCATCCGTTAGCTGGGAAGGATAGCCAATCGAGCCCTTTGCCCCCGCGACAAGCTCGAGCACGAGATAGCCGTCATTGAATGCGACGGTCTCGAAATTCCCGATTTCCGCGCTGCCCGTGAGCGCTTCGCCCGGCGCATACTCCTGCTTTGAAAGGGCTGTGTGCAGATAGCCGCTGTAGAAGAGGTTCGCAAACCCGGCCCCGGAAAGCGTGGTGAGCAGGAGTGCGGCAAGCAGCGCGCGCCTTGCAAAGGCCCAATCCTGCAAAAGCCCCGCCACCCTATCCTCCCCCTTTTACATAATCCTGCTGGGTTACTATAAAGAATTTCGGAATCTCGCCGGTTTTTGTGACCTCGATTTGCTGCCCGGATTTTGCCGTCGGCCCGTCTTTTGTGAAAACCGTGGTGTTCAGCAAAAGCCCCGAGGGCGCGCCTGTTTGCGGGAACCTGTTTGCGGCAAGGTTCGAACTATCCGCCGAATCTTCCTGCCCCGAGAAGCATTTGTTGATTATTGTGAGCGCGTCTTTTGTGCTCGTTTCGAAGTTGAATGTGAACGAATCCTGCGGCGAGTCATTTGGCTTTGCCGGGCGGCTAATCCCGAGGCACACCTCAAGCGCGTTCATTTTCCCGGAATTTTGCACTGCCGGATTTGTAACAACGGCCCTTACAGTTCCCGCATCAAATGAAGCTGCCCTGCCGGATGAATCATTTGCCCTTGCGGTGATGAAAATCGGCTGCACACCGAACACTTTCCCGGCCTTAATTGTGACAACTGCCGCCTCATTGTCGAGCAAGCGCAGCGCGCCCTTCCCGTCGAGCGAATCCTGCCTGCCAAGGTATGATGCGCCAATATCGCTCTCCGGGTGCTTTGAAAAATTGAGGTCGACCGGGCGGGCGCAGCCGCTGTTTTTAACAGTGAATGAACCGCTGCCATTTCTTTGGTTTATGAAAATGTATTTCGAGCCAAGGCCGGCGCCGGTTTCGTCCGTTACGCACTCAAGCCCCGGAAGAAGGGCGGTTGAGCCGATAATTGTGAAGGGCATCTGCGCGCTCGCCTGCCTAAACCCGGTTTTTCTCACGTTCACATCAAGAACCGTGGTTTCGGAAAATCCGCCGGTGCGCTCGAGCGTGATGCTAACTGCCCCATCAGTGCCTGTTTTGGCAGCGGCGGGATTTGTAACTACCTGCGCGCCCGTTGCATGGCCATAGACGAATACATCCGCGCCTGCCACCTGGGCTTTTGTGGAATCGAAAACATTCACATCAAAACTAAGCGGCGAAACTCCCGCCGGAAGCGAACCTGGCTTTAGCGCAACAGAGATTGCGCGGTCCTCGGAAATCCTGAACGTGATTTTTGCAACGTCGCCCTTCTTCCCAAGCCCGAGGTTCATATCAAGGCCGGTTGCCCCCGAGCTTGACTGCGCGGTGAAATTGAACGAGCCCGATATTTTCGCGCCCGGAACCATGCTGCCAAGGGAAATGTCAGGGGTTGGAATTGCAAGGGCTCCATTGTCGCTTGTGATTTTGAGGTGCGCGTCCGCAATGCCATCGCGCGTATCATTGTAGAAATTGAAATCCACGCGGTACTGCGCGCCCTTCAAAAGTTCAAATGGGCTGCCTGTTCCGGAAACCCACTTCTCTGAACTGAGAGTGAGGTTTGCATTTGCCGGCGATGGAAGGGATTTCTTTTCCGTGTCCTGGTATGCTGCCTCAAAGCGCAGCGCACAATCGTTTGCGCAGGAATTCCTTCCGATAAAAAACTTCACCACTTTGAGTTCGGCCGCGCTTAGCACGAAAATATCCGCATTGTTCACTTTCGCCTTTCCGCCGTAGTGCAGCTCCACCTGGGAATTGTTTGCAGCCTTGTCGCGGATTGCCGCGAGCACTTCGAATTCGTAGTCCTGCGCAACATCCGGGTCGAGGTCTGAAAATGATGCCACAACCTGCTTTGAGCCGGTTGCGGGGTCCTGCGGCGGGCAGTCCGCGTAAATATTTGCCGGGTTGAAGCACTTCGAGTATGATGCCTGCGTGATAAATGAGGATGGGGAAGTGCCCAGCACATAGATGTTTCCGGCATCGGAACTGGGCTCGAAATCAGGCCCGGCCCTTGCTATCGCTTTCACCTGAGAGGCGCTCTTTAGCGCATGGAGCTTGAACCTGAACACATACTGCCTGCCCGCATCAATCTGGCTCACTTTGCGGCCCTCGCTATCGTACGCGTCCACGAACCCGACATCAAAATCGCCCGTGAAAAGCGGGGAGCCGACTTTTTCGAGCACGACCTCAATTGTCCTCTTTCCCTTCGGGGTTATTCCGTAATCGACCGAAGTTGTCCTGTAATATCCGGCCTTTTCTACAATCACAAATATTCTCTTATCCGCCCTGAAATCAACAGCATCGGTTAGCCCGCTAGCTTTTGTAACCGAGCGTGAAATCCTCTGCCCCGTTGCCTTATCCACGAAATGAACATTCGCGTCCGCAAGCGGAACTCTGCCATCATGGTCTAGCACGAGAACCTCGATCTTTCCATCCGCGGTGACAAGCTGGATTGGAAGCTCAATCGAACCGCCCGCGGCGAGCGATTTCGAGGCGCTTGTTCCTTCGATTGGAGTGCCGCCGATTGTTTTCGAAGCGGTTGCCTTGTAGCTGCCTGCCGGAAGGTTTTTGTATTCTGCAATCCCGCCCGCTCCGGTTTGCACGGGTTCAGAGCCGTTCAATGCAAAAGTGTAGGCCCCCGAGTAGAGCCAGGTATTCGCTCCCGCAATCCCGCCCGAAGAGTCAGTTACAATCACCTTTGCGGTGCCCGAATTCGAGCCGGTTCCTGTCGGCACCGACTTTGCAAGCGTTACAAGCGTTGGGCTTGTTTCGGAAGAATTTACGAGCGCAATATTTGAGACCACCTGCAGCACATATTCCGGGTGCGAAGCGATTGCAGAGTATTTTTTCGCGGCATCAAGGTTTATGAATTCAACCGTCCCATCGGCCGCGGATGAGCGGTCGAGTGTGGGCAGGTTATTTGTCACAAGAATTGTTTTCACTCCCGCAACCGGTGCCTTTGTAGCGGCATCGATGAATTTTAGCAGGATTTTCTTGCCCGCAAGGGCCTTTCTCATGGGAACCTCAATCGTAGTGGGTCCGCCGTCCGAGAATTGCGCCGCGCCCATATCGAAGTCATTGCTGCGCGCGGTAAAGTAGAGCGCGGAATCTTTTGGCACGGCCTCGACATAGTAATTGCCTGAGGGGATATGGTCTGCGAGCACCGAGCCTGTCGCATCGCTGGTGCCAAGGCGCAGCACCGTGCGCCCCTCGCTTTTTAGCGTGAGCTCGGCGCCTTCAATCGGCTTTGAATTGTCCTCATCAAACACCTTTACGCGTATTTGCCCATATTGCGCCTTTGCGCGCAGCGTAACTTCCACCTTGCCCTGCTGAAGCGCGGCATCGATTGTTTTTCTCGCATCCTCATAGCTGGTTGCGCTGATTGTTGCCGTAAGGTTGCCGCAGTTCGATTGTACTGAAACCGACTGCCTCGGGCCGTTCTTTGTAAAGCCCGAAGGCGAGGGGCCTGCGCTGCATGCAAAGTCCATCGAAACTATTGTTTCGGATAAAATCAGGCCGCCGTCCTCATCAGAGAGCTCGAAATCGATTTTTTTTGTGGTGAGCTTGGCGCCCGACTGCAGCTTGATTGTGTATTTTTTGCCCGCGGCGATATCAATCTTATCGGAAAAATCAGAAAAGCCCTTCTGCTTTGCGCTAACGGCGACGCCCTTTCCATAAAATGCGGTTTGGAATTCGCCAAAGCTGTCGGTTGTCTTGGATTCGGTCTTGGTGCCGAGCACTAGCGAAACCTGCACCGAGGCAAGCGGGAAATTGGAACTGTCAACAACCTTGAATATTGCAGGCGAAGAGCCGCCTGCAAAGAGCTTTCCAATCCCGAGCGGGTCGCCCGCGAAAACAGAGCCTATTAGCAGCAGGAGCACGAGGGCAAAAATGATGAAGAGAATAAATGATGGGAAAACCTTGTCAATCGGGTCGATTATCGAATAGATTGGCACGGTTTGGTTGATTTTGTCAAGAACCTCGTAGTAGCGGTCCTCAAGGGCGAAGTAGAAATCTGAAAGGCCACCCATCTTCCATTCACCCATCAAAAACAGCCCTGAAGCTTAGGCGATTAAATAAACGGCGTTCTACTTTAAAAAACTGATTTCCGGGCAAATATGCGCCTTTTTGACCAGCATGCCCAAAACTGGAATTTCCTTTTCAGCCGTGGTTTTCTGCATTCACACTCAGGAAAATTTCGCCGAAGAACACCTCTTACAGAGATAATTTAGCCGGCATCCACATTGCATTAAAGAAACTCAAAAATAAGCAATTATACCAAAGTTTAACGCAATTTAAGGTTTAGTATAACTAAAATTGAAGTCTATTTAAGGTTTAGTTAAGTTTTTATTTGGTTTGGTAAATGGTAGCTATACATGTACGTTAATCGTTTGACGCGCAAATTGTTCGACAAGGTTTTTGGAGCCTACAAAGTCGTGGCTATTGTCGGTGCGAGGCAAGCTGGGAAAACCACTTTTCTCCTAGAGCAGGTCAGGGAACCGGGCATGCAGTACGTGCTTTTTGATGACCCCGACGCGAAAAAAATGTTTGAGGAAGACGTCAAGAAGTTCGAAAACCAATACATCAAAGGGCACGAAGTCACGATTCTTGATGAAGTCCAGAATTGCACTGGCGCGGGACAAAAAATAAAGTATCTTGCTGACACAGGGCACAAGCTGCTGCTAACTTCGTCTTCGGAGGTTTTGCTTGGAAAGGAAATCCTTTCATACCTTGTCGGCAGGGTATCAATCATCCGCATGTGGCCTTTCTCGTTAGAAGAGTTCCTGGATGCGAAAAAACAGAAGGAGCTGACAAGGCAAATACTCGAAAGAAGCGTGTGGGAGCATGCGGTTTACGGCGGCTATCCCAAGGCAGTACTTTCCGGGGATGTCGAACTGAAGAAAATCATTCTCAAGGACATTTATGATACCCTCGTTTTCAAGGACCTTGCAAAAACCTTTTCCATAAGCGATTCGCGCGCGCTTGAAGACCTGGCAAAGTACCTGGCAAACAATGTCGGCGGCACGCTTTCCTATGAAACCGCGTCAAACAGCCTCAACCTCTCGTTCCAGACCCTCAAGAAATACGTTGATGCAATGGAAAAAAGCTACCTGATTGTCAGGGTTCCGCCGTTTTACACAAACAGGAACAAGGAAATAACCAAGCAGCCCAAAGTGTTTTTCGTTGACACCGGCATGCGCAACAGCATCCAGAAAAGCTTTCCAAGCGAACTCGACGGCAAGATTTTCGAAAACTATGCCCTGACAGAACTTCTCAAACAGGGTTTTACACCAAAATACTGGCGCACCAAAACAGGCGCAGAAGTGGACTTTGTAATAGAAAAGGGCAACGAAATAATTCCTATCGAAGTAAAGCTCAGCGCCACGCCGGGCAAAATCGGGAAAAGCCTGCGCGCATTCATCAAAGCCCACAACCCAAAAAAGGCAATGATAATCACCCCTAGCGAGCAAACAGCCAAAGGCAAAATTGAGGGCTGTGAAATCATAATAACGAACATCAAGGACTTTGCGCAAGCCCTGTAAATGTTTCCTAGAGAAAACAATAATTGCTCATTATAATGAGCAATAAGCCATATTATTGCTCAATAGAAAAAACATAAAGTGCGCATTGGAAAAATACAAACCAGGTTTCCCATCGCTGAAACAGCATTGGCAGTCAGTATGTGGTTTATTTGATAAAGCCCATAAATTTAGCTTCATACGAGCACAGGTGTTTTTCATTCAATTCAGCAAATTTGGAATCCACTGAATTCCCCATGAAAAAACAGTCATCCAGGTGGAAATCTTTGGATGAGTCGTTATACAAGTCTGGAAGGCCAAAATTATGCAGCATTTCATGCACGTAAATTACCATGTCTTGTTTTCCGCCATTTGCAATAGTGTGCATGTTCCCTTGGCTGTCATTGTAGCCCCTGTTTATAAAACTGGGCAATTTTGAGGCACCCCCGACAAACACCACAAATTTGAAATCATACTCTGATAAGTCAGTTTGGCAGGCATTGAGCAGATTTGTTATGAAGGATTTTCTTTGGATACTTTCTGTTTCGTTTGGGTCAAGTGCATTTTTTGCGTTCCCGACGGCATCGGTGTAATCTTGTAGGCTTTTAAATTTACAGCCTATTTCAGTGCTGGAGACCGAAAACGCGGAACTTGAATTCCAATACTTTTTTTCCTTGTCAAACCAGTTTATTGCCTCAGAAAAACCCTGCGACACTTCATTTTTTTTGCTGAAACCGATTTCATCCAAATAAATGGGTAAAAATGCCAGTTTATACCCTTTGTTTGGCGGGAAGTTTTGGGGGGTGCCAAAAAGCGTAAAATTGCCGGTAAGGCACACGTTTCTGAAGCATCCTTTTGAATCATCAAGCTTGCAGTCACTGTCCTTGAGGCAAGGGAATAATGAGGGGTAAAAAACATTATTTTCGCAGGCGCCCAATCGCTCTATGTACTTTATGGCCCCGCAATCTTTAATTGTATCATTAACTGTTTTTAAAAAAATAAGTATAGGTTCTGACTCCGCTTTTCCGTCTATTGCAATGTACCCTACGCCCTCATCCTTGATTTCAGCGGCATAATTTTCAATTTTTGTTTCGCCAGGCGCCAGTTCAACTGTTTTTTCGGAAATTTTTCTTATGCTGAGGTCATCAATTTTTTTATTTGTAAAAAATATTGACACATATGGCTGGACTTTTGAACCCAGTTTATTTGTAAATTTTACGGTAAATTTCAAATAAGCCCCTTTTTGCTTGCTTGGAATCTCAAAATACTTTTGCATGGGCGTTATTTCAATCACCAGCTGGTCGTCTTTTCCACAGGTATGATTTGTCATGCAGAACGAGCCATCAATTTTTTTACAATCCGAATCCGCAACACAAAAATCTTTCTCCTCTTCGACCCAATAACTCCTATCAGCCACACAATGCCTTTTTGAACTAAAATTACTTGGAGTTGCATAACAATATGAACCACAAACAGTGCCCTCACCGCTTATGCATTTTGACTCAAGTGCGCCAGAGTTTTGCGGTCTCTTAACCAACCTTATCAAAACAATAGTATGAGCCAGCACTGATTTTTCTTCTCCGCCGGCTAAATCCTGCGTTTCGCCTTTGAATGCATAATTTCCAGGCAATACCTGCATCGTTGTTTTGCCGCCCTTTCCGGTTTTTGCGGTTGCTTCTATTGTGCCTTTTACTTTTGTCCACTTGTCTTGCGCACCGGTTTCAAATGAATAATTTGACAATGCGCTCACGCTTGCACCATCAACAGGTGCCCCTTTTTCATCAATAACCTGAATTTCTACCGGAACAGTTGGGTCGTTGATGCATCCCGGCAAAAAAACGGCAAACAACAAGAATGACAAAATAGCAATTTCAGACTTCATGAACAATTAGCCGCTCGGCAATATTTAACTCTTATCATTTGCAGAATCGCCATTTACCATGTTACTTTCAGCATTCAAGCTCAGGAATATCTCGCCGAAGAACACGTCCTGCCACATGTTTATCCTGCCCCTGTTTGTGAGAAAGAGACATGGGATGAATGTGCGGATGATTCCCTGGTTGTCAATGTTCTCCTTAAGTATGCGCGAGAAGAGCACAAGCCCCTGCGAATCCGCGCTGCGCGAAATCCTGTTGTAAACCTTGTCCATCGCCTTTTCAATGTCAAAATCCGAGAACGGCAGCTCGAAGCGCGTGCGCTCGCGGCGCAAAATTCCAGCATCCTTCGTCCGCTTTGAACTTTGGAGCATTTTTTCAATGCTCGAAACAAGCTCATCAATCGTTACCTTCCCTTCCTTTATCCTGCGGATGTTCTGCAAATCAGGAAGCATCGCCTCGAACGCGGCCCGCTCATCGGCGCTCATCTGGTTCTTCTTTTCGATAAATTCCTGCTCATCCTCGATTTCGGAGAGCTTGAGAACGTTTGCCTTGAAGCGCAGAAGTATCGCTGATGCCAAAATCGCGTTCGCCGGGAGCCGCAAATCCGTGCCGGAAAGAGAGTTGATTTTGACAAGGTACTTGCCCGCAAGCTCGGCGATGTTGATGTGCCAGGGATCCATTCGCTCGGTGCGCACAAGCTCCATTAGAATGCTCTTCCATGCGGGCTGCTCAATCAGGTCGACCAAATCGACCTTGTCGGGGAGGGCAATCATTGAGGCATCCGGGGCGGACGCTAGCTCTGCTAAATCGTCATGTGAAAGTGGGGGCATAGAACAAATTAAAGATGCCTGAGAATATAAACATTTGCCCTGCCGCCAAGGTAAATTAAGGCAAAAACTTTATGTAGAAATTAGGTGCCTTCTTCCCACGAGCTCATGTATTTTTGCTGCTCTTTTGTGAGCGAATCGAGCCTGATTCCCATCGCCTTTAGCTGCAGAGCCGAGATTTCCTGGTCAACCGAATCTGGCAGCACATGCAATCCTGCCTCAAGGCCGTTTTTGAGCCCGTACTCGAGCGCGAGCGCCTGCCCGCAAAAGCTAAGCGACATCACGGTCGATGGGTGCCCTTCGGCTGCCCCCAGATTCACTAGGCGGCCTTCTGCGCAGAGGTAAATCTTGCTTCCGCCCTTTAGGGTGTACTCGTCGAGCTGCCATCTTATGCGCCTCTTTGCCTTCGCAAGCGCCTCAAGGCCCGCGACGTCGATTTCGATGTCAAAGTGCCCCGAATTCGCAAGGATTGCCCCGCTCTTCATCTTCGAAAAAGCAGATGCCGGAATCGCGTACTTGTTGCCCGTGACTGTGATGAATACATCTCCAATTGGCAGGGTTTCCTCAAATGGCAGCACCGAATAGCCGTCCATTTTTGCCTGCAATCCCTTGAGGGGGTCGACTTCGCAAACAACTACATTCGAGCCAAAGCCCTTTGCGCGCTCCGCAACTCCCTTTCCGCAATCTCCGTATCCTATCACAACAACGTTCTTTCCGGCGAATAAAATGTTAGTTGCCCGAAGAATGCCATCGAGCGTGCTCTGGCCGGTTCCGTAATAATTGTCGAAGAGGTGCTTGGTCTTGTTGTCGTTGACCGCAATCACCGGATACTTTAGCGCGCCGTCTCTTGCCATCGCGCGCAGGCGGTTAACGCCTGTGGTCGTTTCTTCGGTTCCGACCTTAAGGTCCTTTAGAAGCTCCGGCCTTTTTGTGTGCACGAGCGAAACCAAATCAAGCCCGTCATCGATTGTGGCCGTCGGGTTCATGTCAAGAACCTTGTTTATGAACTCGTAATATTCCTCTTTTGTCTCGCCCTTCTTGGCAAATACCCGCACGCCCTCTTCTGCGAGCGCCGCGGCGGTATCATCCTGCGTGCTAAGTGGATTGCATCCTGCAATCGAGACCTGCGCTCCGCCGGCAATGAGCGTGCGCACAAGCGCGCCTGTTTCCTTTGTAACGTGAAGCGCCATTCCAACCTTCTGGCCCTTTAGCGGCTTTTCCTTAGCGAAGCGCTTGCGAACCTCAAGAAGCGCGCCCATCTGAGACTCTGCCCATTCGAGCTGCATTTTGCCGGCAGCGGCGAGCTTTATGTCCTTTACTGCGTAGTCCAACAAATCACCTAACAACACGGTTTGAAAACCAATATAAAGGTTCAGGTGCGGCTGCAGCCCCTAAAACTTCACGAACTGCCGGAATTCGCCGTAGCGCTTTTGCACATCCTTTAGCGTGATGCGCTTAACCTTCTCAACCGAAAACCCCTCTGCGTTGAACGAGGCAACGCTTGAGGCGTACACCATCGCCTTTCTCATGTTTTTTTCTGAAAAGTCGCCTGTCTTTGCAAGGTAGCCTATGAGCGTTCCGCCAAAGCAATCGCCGCTCCCCGTGGGGTCAAGAACGCTTTCGAGCGGATAGCCGGGGCATGCGAAGTGGGATTTTTTTGTGAATGCGACCGCTCCGTGCTCGCCTTTTTTTATTATAGCGATTTTCGAATCGAGCGCGAGCATCTGGCCTGCGGCCTTTTTCAGGTTCGGGGTTTTGAAGAGCAGCCGCGCCTCGATATCGTTCATCAGGCAAATGTCAGCGGCCTTTACAACCTCCAGCACCTTTTCACGCTTGTCATTTATCCAGTGGTTCATCGTGTCCGCAATCACAAGCCTGGGCCTTTTCTTGAATTGCGAGAGGACATCTAACTGTATCTGCGGGTCGAGGTTTCCCAAAAACAAAAAGTCCGCGTTCCTGAAATTTTCAGGAAGCTTCGGATTGAATTCCAATAGGACATTCATGTCGGTTTGCAGGGTTTTTGCATCGTTGAGGTCAAGCCCATACTCGCCCTTCCAGTGGAAGGTTTTTGCACCCTTGCGCGCCTCAACTCCGGAGAGGTCAATTCCTCTTGATTCGAGAAATTTCATGTGCTCTTTTGGAAAGTCCCCGCCGACAATGCTGACAATTCCCGGCTTTGCGAAAAGCGAGCACGCAATCGAAGCGTAAGTAGCGGAGCCGCCGAGCGCGCCCACGACTTCTCCGAACGGCGTTTTGACATCGTCAAATGCCATCGTCCCTACAATCACAACTTTTGGAGCCATAGACCTAATCACCATCAAAAGCGAATTTGCAATTCATGCGTCAATGTAGGGCGCAAGCAGCTTCTCAACTTCCATGAATATTTCCTGCAATGTGCGGTTCCCGTCAATTTTGTGCAGGAGATTTTTTTTCTCATAAAAATCGCTCAGGGGCTTTGTGACCTCGTTGTAGAGCGCGAGCCGCTTTCGCACAACCTCCGGCCGGTCATCCCCCCGCAGCACGGTTTCCGAGCCGCAGTCATCGCACCGCCCTTCCTCTTTGGATGGCACATCAAGCCCGTAGATGCGGTGGCACTTCACGCACTGCCTGCGCGAGGTGAGCCTCTTAACTATCAGCTCCTGGTCGGAATCGATGTCTAACACAAGGTGGATTTTTATGCCAAGCTCGGCAAGGAGCGGGTCTAGCATTTCTCCTTGGGCTAGGTTGCGCGGGAAGCCGTCAAGGATGAATTTTTTCCTGAGCTGGCTAAGCCGCTTTCGCAGCAGCTGTATGACAATCTGGTCTTCGACAAGCTGGCCGGCGTTCATTATCGGCTCGATTCGCGTGCCGATATCTGTTTTCTCCGCGACCTCTTCGCGCAGCAAATCTCCCGTGGAGATGTGCGCGAGCCCGAAGCGCACCTCGATGAATTTTGCAATCGTCCCCTTTCCGGTTCCGGGCGGGCCAAGAAGTATAAGGTTCATATATAAAGCCGACAAAATCAGGCAGGAAAATGATTATTAAGGCTGATGTCGTAAATGCAAATAAAGGGCGATAATTTTGGAAAAGATAACGCAGAAAGAGGTAACGCAAAGAGTGCTCCTGGCTGAAAACACTGCAAAACATATCTTGATGCTTGCAATTGCCGCAATCGCATGTGGCCCTATATTTGGAGTGATTTCAAAAGCAAATTGCGACGGCAATAACCTGGATTCCAAGCCTTGCATGGGTTTGGATACTGATAATCGCCCTGCTATTTATTGGGACAATACTTTTCGATTATCTTGACCTTCTTAGAATAGGTCTAGACCCAGCGGCAGTCAATTACTTTGAAAAAAAGGCAAAAAAGTAACTGTATTCACTTTCCCCAAACGCGAAAATCCACCACGACCTGTATTATGTCCGGCGCACACCCACGGATTCCGCGCCCCTGATTTGATGGCTCATCCATCCATCATTGCCGCAATGAATTCCCTGCTGCCGAGCAACTCTTTTGTGGACACCACACTTACTTTCCCCTGCGTTTTGAGTGCGGAGTCATTCGACCATAATGGCGCTTTCATTTTGAGCGCAAGCGCAAAGAAGTCGGCATCGTTCGGGTCCGGTGAAATGGCAACCGCCTCCTTGAGAAATCCAAGGTATCCTTCCAATGGCAAAAAGTCGACGTAGATTGCAAGGTCAGCCCTTATGCCCCGAAACCCCTTTGCGGAAAGGCTTGCCTTCCCAATGATTTCCTTCTTTTTCGAATTTATCTCCTCCAGCGCATACTGAGGCGAGCGTATGTCCAGCTTTCGGCTCTGGAGCAGGCCGCGCGTTGCCGAATTCTTCCAGAAGTAGCTGAAAAGTATGTTAGTGTCCGCAATGAGGAGCATTATATCAGGCCTTTCCTTTTGAGCTGTTCGAGCCTGCCGCTTCTTGAGGCCTTTTGCAGCTTCACAGACCAGCTGACCATGGCCTCTTCCTTTTCAAGCCCCCTTTTCAATTCTTCGAGCTTTCCAAGCGCCCTGACCTTCTCCACAATGGATTTTCTCACAAACCCTGACCAGTTCATTTCCGGAAACCTGCCCATCTCCCTGCGCGTTTCCTTGGGCACTGACACTGTAATGGAAACCAAAAGCATCACCTGCAATAATTTAACGTAAACCCGTTTAAATACTTAACCCCACACCCTAAAATCCACCACAACCTGTATTATGTCCGGCGCGTACTCGCGCACCTCGCGCTCGAGCAAAACCTCGAATTTGCGGTCGAGCGCTTCGCACGCCGCGGCAATCTGGCTGCGCGGAACCTCAAAAGGGTTTTCGCGCGAAACGAACTGGTAGTAGTGCACCACCCCTCCGCTTGGCTTTATATAGCGGATTACATCCTCCAAAAAGTCCTCGCCGCCTTTTGGGAGGGGCATTACTGCGCGGTCGAACTTGCCTGCGAACCTTTTATCGCCCGCAAGGGCTTTTACATCGCCCAAAATAGGCTCGACCTTTCCCTGCACTTTGTTGAGTCCGATGTTGTGGTTCATATCCTCAACCGCCGCAGGGTTGAGCTCGATTGCAACCGTACCCCCCATCTGCGAGTGCTTTGCAAAAACAATCGGGAACGGCCCAACGCCTGCGAATAGCGCGGCTACATTTTCTCCGGACCCGATGAGCCGGGCTATGCGTATGCGCTCGGTTGAGAGCCGCGGCGAAAAGAACACCTCGCCGATGCTGATGCGAAAAGTGCAGCCGTGCTCTTTGTAGGTTGCGAATTTTGTTTTCTTGCCCGCAACGAATTTGACAGGCTCAGCACGGAAAACCCCTTCATGCGCCCCGGTTTTCATGAACACGGATTTGATGGACTTGTTCACCTCAAGCAAGGCCGAGCCGAGGGCCTTTTCCCTGCCTTTTAGTTCATCTGGGACCTCAATAATCGCAACGTTCCCAAGCGAATCAAATGAGCTTGGGGCGAATTTCATTTCCTTATCCGATAGTTTCCCTTCAAGAGCGCCTTTCCATGTGGGCCGGGTTTCGCGGCCGGCGAATTTTCTCCTCACGAGCTTTGTGCCCGGAACTTTTTTGAGGGCGGACAACTGGGCCCGGGACGGCTTTTTTGAGAGCGGAAAAATCACTTCAGATTCCGTGCGCAGCGGCTTAGCACGCGGGCTTAGCAGCGAATTTTTGATTAGCATGCCGTGCACTTTCTGGGCGGATTTTTTCGGCGCCTCGATTCCGGGTGAGAGCATAAACTTAATTAACCCGTTGGAAATTATATAAATGGATGGTTCAGGGATTCATTTTCGAGAACTTCTGCAGGCCGATTATCGACCCGGCAATTCGGGGCTACAATCCGGTAAACACCTTAGTATACGCCGCCATCCTTTTCGCGCTGGTATTCTACTTCGTCTACCCATTCCTCAAAAAGAGGGAGATAAAGGCGGACTACCGATTCATTCTTGCGCTTCTTCCCTACATTTTCTTCGGCTCTGCGTTCCGGGTGCTAAATGACCTTGGCCTGTTCCAGAAAACCTGCAGCCCGCTCGACCTGAATTTTTACACTTTCACCCCGGGAATTTGGCTTCTAACCGCAGGCCTTGCGATATTCGGGATTCTTGCCGCCAAAAGACTTGCCAAAAGCGCGGATGAATTCTATAAATACTTCGGCATCATAGGGGCGATTCTTTTCCTGCCAATCCTGATTTATGAGGTGACGCAGTTCAAGGCAGTGGACGGCTTTATTCTAGCCGCCACGATGGTCGTATTCATAACCCTTGGCGTGAAAGTTCTAGTCAGCCGCTTGCGGCCAGGCTTTTTCTCGGACAAGCTAAACTCCTTTATCCTCGCAGGGCAGGTGCTTGACGGCTCCGCCACATTTGTTGCGACATCGGTTTACCGCTGCGGCGAGCAGCACCCGCTAAGCGCCTCGATACTTGGGGTGAACCCGGTGCTTTTCATTGTGGTAAAGGTCGCAATCGCGCTGCTGCTAATCTACTTCATTGACCGCGACCTCAAGGACAAGAACTATTCCGGCTACATCAAGATGGCAGCGATTATACTTGGCTGGGCTCCCGGAACGCGCGACCTGCTAACGATTGCCGTTGGCACGTGCCTCTAATTCGGAGCAGGATGCCTAATTTTAGAATTCTTCATGACAAGGGCAGCCATATAAATTCTTTCGCGGCTCTACATTTACCATGCTCTCAATTGTCGGGCTCGGGCTCAATCCGGGCCATCTCACGGTCGAGGCTCTCGAAACCCTAAGGGCGTGCCAGAAGGCATATCTGGAGGATTACACCTCGCAATATTCATCGGGCTCATTACAGGAAACCGAAAAGCTCATCGGAAAGCCATTTTTGCCACTTGGCAGAAAGCAGGTCGAGGAGGAATTCTCTGCCGTGCTTGACGAGGCAAAGCTAAAGGATGTCTGCCTCGCTATTTTTGGCAATCCGCTCGACGCCACCACGCACGTGCAGATACTGCTCGACGCGAAGGAAAAGCAGGTCCTAACGCAGGTGCTTCCCGGAATCGGGATTTTCGATTTTTCAGCAAGCTCCGGGCTTGACAGGTACAAGTTCGGGCGGACCACGAGCATTGTTTTCCACGAGGACGGATTCGAGCCCGAGAGCTTTTATGACGTGATACTTGAAAACAAAAAGCTCGGGCTTCACACGCTCTGCCTTCTTGACATCAAAAAGGAGGAGAGCAGGCTGATGACCATAAGGCACGGGCTCTCGGTTCTTGAATCGATTGAGGAGAGGCGGGAAAAAAACGTGCTCGGCGAGAGCATAATGGTCGGGATGACCGCAATGGGAGGGTCCGTGGCGCAAATTAAGGCCGGCACAATGAACCAGCTAAAGGTGTGCGACTTCATCTCATTCCCGCAATCTCTTATAGTGTGCGGCAAGCTCAATGAAAAGGAAATCGAGGCGCTCAAAGGCCTTGCAAGGCTTGAATGAAACTTTTGGTGAAGCCAATGGGAAAAAAGAAGGCGCCCGAAGAGCCGCTCGAAACAAAACTCGAAAAATACCGCGAACTGACCAAAAGGGCGCTTGAAAAAGTCAAGCTCAATTCCCCGAAAGGCACGAAGGAGAACCTGATGGGCAAGCAGCTGCTTGAAATGGCCGAGAACTATTATAACGACGCGCAGTATTTCGAACAGGATGGAAAGCCGCTCACCGCGCTTGCGGCGTATAGCTACGCGCACGCATGGCTCGATGCCGGGGTGCACCTTGGTCTTCTTGACGGCAAGGGCGATGACAGGCTTTTTGTGCTTCCTTAATTATCCCCTAAGCGAGGGCTAAGCCTTAAATAATTCCTTTCCCATATAGTTCCCGTATGGGCATTTACGATTCTACCCTCGACCTTGGCATCGGTCCCGACATCCAAAAAAAGCTGATGATGGCGCTCGCCGCGATACTGATCCTATTCGTGGTGATTGCCGGCGCGTTTTGGGTTTCGGAATCGCTCAGGCCCGGCGCGCTGCAGATTCGCTTTGAGAAGAACCCGGTAAAGCCGAGCGAGACCACCAAACTGTTTGTCACCGTTACCAACATCGACAAGAACGATGCGGCAGCAGTGCCTGTTACTCTTGAAGTGAAGGAGAATACTGAGTTCCAGGTAAGCCCTTTAAACGAGAAATTCACCGGCACAATCGAGCTCATTTCCGCGGGCGCGTCGCGCGAAATCGCATTTGTCGCAAACCCTGTCGGCAATGTGCTTCCCGGCACCTACACCTTTGTTGCGAAGGCGACAATCAACGGAAAGCAATATGAAAAAGAAGGCACGCTCAAGGTCGAAGCGTAAATTCCAATCCCTAATATTTTATTGAAAAATGCGCAAATTCTCCCGAGGCTTTTGCCCAGGTTGATTTTATGTTTTCCACCCGCGCGAGCGGGTTTCCGTTTTCAAGCGAGCCCAGGAACTTTTTGAGCGGCTTTTCATCCCCTTCTGCAATGATTTCAACCGTGCCATCCGGCAGGTTTCGCACATATCCTTTTAGCCCGTGTACAAGCGCCTCAACTTCGGTGAACGCCCTAAATCCGATGCCCTGCACCCGGCCAGAAACAACCGCTTCGAGCCGCATTGTGTTCTGAGCCATCAAAAATCTCGCCAAAATGTCAAATATCAAGAAACAGTATCAGCTTTTTTGCTTGTCAAGTATCGAAATGGCTTCGCGGAAAATCTTCTTGTTGTCCTCGTGCGTGAGGATGTTCTCGACCTCGTTTTGGGCAACCCAGCGGAAGGCATCGTGCTCGATAACTTCCTGCACCAGGTTCACGGGCTCGTCCATATCGCCGCGAAGAATAAATGGAGTGTAAACGTACTTGCGATCGTTTTTAATCCAGCTAACTTTCTCCGGAAGAGCGCTGACCATTTTCACTTTTGTGAGCCCCGATTCCTCGTCGATTTCACGGAAAACAGCCTGCTCCGGATTCTCATCAGCCTCAATTCCGCCCTTCACAAACTCCCAGCCGCGCCAGTTGAGCACGCGGTGGAGAACCAGGAAATATCTCTTCCCTTCGCGCTCGTCGAAGATTACTCCGGTCACGCCGTATTTTGTGTCCATGAAAAGAATTAGGATTAATGGCTTAAAATACAAACTACTTCGCTGCCGGCGCTGCTGGGGCAGCCGGAATAATTGGAGCGCCTGCCGAAGGCGCTATCGCCGGGGCAACTGGCTTACTAGGAGGCATGCCTGCCTTTACAAGCATTTCCTCATACTCTTTGTCAGCCCACTTCTGGATGTGGTCAAGCTGCGCAGCGTCAAGGTGCTTGAAGCGTTTCTGAAGCTCAAGGTATTCCTTCACCGGCTTTGGGTTTGCCGGGTTGAAGTTGAGTTTGTATTTGCCGTTTTCAATCTCATATAGGAACCAAAGCCTCGTGCCGACATTTAGCTTTGCGACCTTGTAGGTTATTCCGCCATCAAAGCCTGCCCCGAGGCAGCATGGCGCGTCGATTAGAACAAATGAAGGGCCCTTGACCGCCTTTGCCTTTTTGAGCTTCATTTGCAAATCAGCGTAATATGCAATTGAAGCCGAGGCGACATATTTCACGCCGTGCGCCGCGACAATTTCCGCTATCGGTTTTCTTTCGGTTTCCTTTCCCTTGTGAACGCTTCCAACTGAGGTCGTAGTCGTCGCCGCGCCGTATGGCGTCGCCCCGGATTTTTGCACACCGGTGTTTGCGTAGAGCTGATTGTCATAGCAAACATAAAGCACGTTCTCTTCGCGCTCGAGCATGCCGCTTAGCGCTCCGAATCCAATATCGTAAGTCGAACCGTCTCCGCCTATCACGACAACTTTTGTGTGGTCGTTGCCCTGCGCCCTGAGCGCCCTTGCAACGCCTGATGCAACCGCCGGGGCATTTTCAAAAAGAGAGTGGATGTATGGAACTCTCCACGCGGTCTGCGGGTATTGCGAGGAGGTAATTTCCATGCAGCCCGTAGCGTTGACAACAATTATGTCCTTTCCAAGCGTGTCGCACACTTGTATCAGAGCGTTGCTAGGGCCGCATCCCGGGCAGCCTGAGTGGCCTGGGGCGTAGAGGTGCTGCTCTGATTGCTTGCTTTTTACTATGAGTTTTGTTTCAGCCATAAGTTCACCTGCATTATCCGTTCATCGCGGCTTTAGGCGCTTCCGTTGCCACCCATTCCTTTACAGGGCCGTTCTTCAGCTTCTCGAACATTCCCCTTATATGGTCGCGCTTTATGCCCCTTCCGCCAAGCCCGCCGAAAAAGCTTGAGACCTGCGAATTTGTGCCATTGAGCGCTTCGTTGATTTCAACATACACCGGTGCCTGCGCGCCGATTGAAATGTCGCGGTCAATTACCCCGATTTTCCTGCCCGCGAGCGCCTTTTTCAGCTCCTCGCGCGGGAATGGCCTGAAAACCCGCAGGTGCAGCGCGCCGACCTTTTCGCCTTTCTGCCGCAGTTCGTTCACAATAGTAATCACATTGTCCATTACCGAGCCAAGGCCCACAATCACGCGGTCCGCATCCTTGACCATATATTCATTTGTTAGCCCGTAGCTTCTGCCTGTGAGCTTGCCCCACTTCTGCCCGGCTTCGAGCAGCAGCTCTTTTGCCGTGTCCATGTCCTTCATCAGGTCCTCGCGGAAAATCTGGTAGTGCGTTGGGTTTGCGTAAACTCCGAGGCTCACCGGGTTTTCCGGGTCGAGCTTTAAGGGGTACTTGTAAGGCGGCAAGAAGCTTTGCACGGTTTTTTCATCAGCTACATCGACCTGCTCAACCGCGTGCGTGAGGTAGTGCCCATCAACGCAGACCATCACCGGCAGAAGGATTTTCTCGGCGACGTAGAATGCCTGAGGGATTGCATCCACCGCTTCCTGATTGTTCTTGCAGTAAATCTGAATCCAGCCCGTGTCACGCTGGCTTATTGTGTCCTGCTCGTCGTTCCAGATGTTTAGGGGTGAACTCACCGCGCGGTTACCCACAAGCATTACTATTGGCAGGCGCATTCCCGCGGCACTGAAGAGCACTTCGTGCATGAGCAAAAGGCCCTGTCCGCCAGTGGTTGTAAATGTCCTTGAGCCCGCCGCGCTCGCGCCTACCAGCGCTGAAATTGCCGAGAACTCGGATTCAACTGTAACATATTCCGGGATTTTGCCGTCGGCGTAGTACTTGGAAAGTTCCTCTGTTAGGTGCGTTGTCGGGGTGATTGGGTAGCACGCGGCGACGCCGATTTTGCAGTTAACCGCCATTTCTCCGAGGACCTTTGCGCCTTCGACCGTCTTAATCATTCTAATCTTCCTCCACGCGGTCCATCTTTATGCACTTTACCGGGCACTCGTTTGCGCAAACCGAGCAGCCTTTGCAGTACTCGTAATCGATTTCCGGGATTTTTTTAACTTCTCCCATTATTCCTTCGGGGCAGTAATTCTGGCAGATTCCGCACTTTATGCACTTATCGCCTTCAACTACTGGCATGTACGCTTTCCACTCTCCGGTGAGGTTTTCAACGCTCGTTCCGGGCCTTGCCATTGGAATTATCATCGTGTTTCACATCCCTCTTTTTCCTAATTACGCCTTTGCAACTGCCTTTCCTGCCTTTGCCCTCGCCTTTCCGGCGCTTGCAATGACCTTTTCGGCTTTAACCAAATCGTAAACTTCCTGGATTGCGGCGATGTTGGCTTCAACCACCTTGCCGGATAATTTTCCGCCCAGTTTTTCCCTTATCGCCCTCTTCACGGATTCGAGCTTCACAGTATCACTAACCTTGCAGAACGCGCCGAGCATTACGGTGTTGAGTATGAGCGTACCGAAGTGCTTTAGCGCGATTGTGGACGCGTCCACGGTGACTACCCGCTCCGCCGCCAATTTGAGGTCTTCGGCCTTTTTAACCGTGTTTACAATCACAATCCCGCCCTTTTTTAGGCCCCTGCACACATCAACCGAATCCATAATGCCCGGGTCGCCCACAATTACGATATTTGGCTCTGCGATTTCCTCATGGATTGTAATAGGAACCGTATCAATGCGGCAGTAGGCTTCCACAGGCGGGCCTCTTTTTTCCGAGCCGAAGAAGGGGAATGCCTGGCTGTGCTTGCCTTCGTAATTTGCCGCCAAAGCTATTAGCTCCGCGCCCGTAACCATTCCCTGGCCTGCCCTTCCGTGCAATCGTATCTCTATCATTGGGAAAAACCTATACCCTAACTAACATGAAAACGGGCGAGAACTATTTAAAGATTCCGTTAAATGTCCAAGGAAAAACCGTCGATTGCCTTACACGGCGGATACCCCCGCCTCTCAGAGGTGCCCTACCTGCAGTAAGCCTTGCTTTGCCCGGACGCTATTTTTACTTGTCTCCGAACCCACCCATCTGGCATATTCATCATTTGCCCCTGCTTTGATGGCCAAAATGCATGGAATTTCATATGAATGGAGGCTTTTAACGGCTTTTTGCGCCTCTTTTGCCCTTTTTTGGGTGGTTTTGGCGAAAATAATGAATTCTACAGCCTCTTTTCTTTTGCCTTTCCAATTGTAGAGCGATTCGCTCTTCACGATATTGGCGCAGGCGATGAGGCCCGCCGCGAGCAGCGCCTTGGAAATTTTCCTAGCTTTTGCAAGCGATGGGCATGGAACATAGAGAAGAATCATGCAATCGCACCCTTGCCCAGCTTGGGCAAAGTCACTTCCCGTTGAAGTAAAAATAGTAAAGGAAAATCAGCACCGCAACCCCGGCAAGTATTAGCAAGCCTGCGAGCAGGTTTAGAATCGGCTTCTGCCCCTCGTGCCCGCCCGCGAATTGGGCATCGCGCGGCTCAAGAATCTCCTTTGCAAGCGCGGACTCGCTCTCGTCCTCGGCGCGGATTATCGGCGGCTTTGGGGTTTCTGATGCGGGCATAAATTGACAGGAAAGGAATGGCTTAAGGGATATTTAATGGTTGTGAAAGAATAAGTGCTAGGATTTTTGATAAGTTTAGCTTTGCTTTAATTTTTTTAGAATTTCCGGCAATTCGGCTAATGGCTCAAGTTTAGTCACTAAATTAACAAGCACTTTTTTGAGGCCGAGCATTGCACCAACTCCTTTGCTTGTTTGTTCTAACATAAATGCAGAGGAAATGTCTGATAAGTTGATTATATCTACAGTATGGGGGTTATTTAAGTCAGCTAAATCTGTGGCTGAAATATCAGATGGAAAATGAGTATAACATTCTTCATCAGCAGTTGAGAGACCATTCAAATAGCTGACAAGATTTGTTCTAATACTTTCAATTTTTTCAAGTTCAGTTTTTTGATTTTGTGGATCATACGTGATATTTATTGCCACGATTACTTTTTTTTTATTTTCTGAATCGTTCAAAACGTTACCTTTTTTAACGCCTTCCAAAATTAGATATGAAACGATTTGAGCCCTAAGACCTATTCGTTGAAGTTCGGTTTGAGATTGCAAATAAAAATTTTTTTCAACCATATTTTCACCTATATGTTGTCAAACTGATTGCTAAAACAACTGCCAAACTAGTATAATTATGTTATGTTATATAACTTTATTAAATTAATCAGTTAACTCTAGTTACTTTCACAATTTGTTTAGCTTGGAAAACCAAATAGTTATTCTGGTATAATCTCACTTCCCCGCCACTTCGCCAATCTGCCATGCCTTTTCCCCTTTCTTGGTCAAAAACTCAATCGTTTTCTTCGCGTCCCGTTTAGATACAACCACAACAAGCCCCACTCCAACATTGAACGCGCGGAACATTTCCTCGCTGGAAATGTGCCCGAGCCTTTGGATTATCTTGAAAATCGGCGGGAACTCGTTCAGCGAAGAGTAGTTGAAGCTCGCCTGCAATTTAGGTGGCATTATGCGCGGAACGTTTTCCACAAGCCCGCCGCCGGTGATGTGCGCGACGCCTTTTACCTTCACCTTTTCACGCAGGGCCAAAATCGCATTCGAGTAGCTGCGGTGCACGCGCAAAAGCTCTTCTCCGAGGGTTGTGCCCAAATCATCCATGTAATCCGCGGCCTTGTGCCCGGCCTTGTCAAAGAGCACCCTGCGCGCGAGGCTAAAGCCGTTGGTGTGCAATCCGTTCGAGCCAAGGCCTATCAGCACATCGCCCTTTTGCACGCCGGAGCTGTCGAGCAAATCCTTCTTGTCGACAATTCCAATCATTACGCCCACAACGTCGTGCTCGTCGTCCTTGTAAACTCCCGGCATTTGCGCGGTTTCGCCCCCTATTAGCGGGCAGTTGATTTTTTCGCACGCATCTACCATCCCGCGCACCAGTTCTTCCGCCCTTTTGGGCTCGAGCTTTGCCGCGGCGATGTAGTCGAGGAAAAATAGGGGCGTTGCGCCCATCGAAAGCAAATCATTCGAGCAGTGATTTACAATATCTGCCCCAACCGTGTCGAACTTGTTCATCATGGCGGCGACCTTGATTTTGGTTCCAACGCCATCAATTGTAGAAACAAGTAAAGGGTTCTTCATTTTTTTGACTTTTGCAAGCGAGTACACGGCGCCAAACCCACCAACGCCCATGAGCACCTGGGAATTGTAGGTTTTTTTCACAACCTCGCCAATCAAATCTTCCGAGGTATTTCCCGCGTCGATATCAACTCCCGCTCCCTTGTATGAACTCATAGTTTCAGCTCCTTGCTCCAATGATTGCAAACGGCCTCGGTTCTCTCAACCGAGAGGCCGATGTAATTTTCAGGGTGACTTAGGTATTCTGATTCGTTCTTGGTGAATTTTTTCATGTAAGATTCAATCTTCTTGTCCGCTTTTGCAAGCTCGAGAACGCCTTTTCCTGATTTTCCGGATTCGAGCGTTAGCTCGCGCACTGCCTCGTGCGCGTTTGGGTGGCCGTGCTTTGCGAGAAGGATGTAGAGCGGCTCGGCTACAATTGCCTCTGCCGAGAGATTGAAGTTGCGCTTCATGGCCTCGCGGTCAACGTGCATTTTCGAGCAAACTTTTGAAAGCCTCTCGCTCGAAACCAAAAGAGCGAGGAAGAGTTCAGGGATAAAGCGCGCGCTCGCGCTGTTTGTCAGGTCGCGCTGGTGCTCGGAAATCGAATCCATGTGAAGTGTAATGATGCGCGGCATGAAGGCCTTCCAGAGGCTTTTCACGTTCTCAAAGCTAATCGGGTTTCTCTTGTGCGGCATGGTACTGGAGCCCACCTGGCTGCCTCCAAAGCCTTCTGCGATTTCGCCAATTTCCGAGCGCTGCAAGTGGCGCATATCATCTGAAAAGTTTGCTAGAACATCAAATGCCAAAAGAATAGCGTGCGTGAGGTCGAGCATGGATTCCGGTTCCACTATCTGGGTTGAGTGCATAGCGCAGCGCAGCCCTAGACCTTCCATAATATCGGCTTCGAGCTTTAGCGGGTCTTTAACAAGCAGTGATGATGCGTTGTAGCTGCCAACCGCGCCGGAGAACTTTCCTTCGAGCCTCTGGGCATACCATTGGAGCGAATAAATCATTTCCCCGAGGCGGTTGATGTAAGAGGACATGGCAAACCCGAAAGTGGTTGGCTCGGCGTGCTGGCCGTGTGTCCTTCCGATTTGCAGGGTTTTTTTTTCGCGCTTTGCGATTTCAATCCAGATTTTGAGAAGCTTTTTTAGCTCCGGAATCACGAACTGCTCGGTCGCTTCCTTGTATCGGAGCGCCGAAGCGGTGTCAACAATATCATAGGAGGTTGCGGAAAAGTGGATAAACGGCTTTGCCTCGTTCGACACCTTTGAGCGCATAACGTTTGCAAGGGCGCGCACATCGTGCCTGATTTTGGCTTCCTCGGCGTAAACTTCCTCTGCGGTGACTTTTTCAGCGGCTTTTGCGACTTCTGCCGCGATTTTGGGGGAGCAAACCCCCTGCTTTGAGAGGGCTTTTACAAGCTCGGCTTCAACCCTTGCCTGGTAGCGCACGCGCGCGTTCTCGGAAAAGTAGAGCTCAGCCTTTTTGCGCAGCTCGCCGTCAAGATATCTGTAATCTAATGGGGAAAAGAGGTCAAAACGGTCCAACTAGGCACACCAGATAGTATTAGGCGTTAAAGGTTTTTTAAAGGGTGGCAAAGTCTTGAATTACTCTATTTCTATATCGTATTTGCCCAGCACAGGCCCTACCCAGGCACCTATCTCAATCTCGGCCCTTTTCCACATATCAGCATAGTCAGGCCCTTCCCAGGGGTCAACCCCCATTTTTTTGGCTTGACTGCGGTAAAAATCATGTATGTCGTTTATTGAATTTTTTGATAGGTATTGCCTCAGTTTTATTTCATCAAACTCTCTAGGGTGAAGATTTGGAGCTAATGGAATCTCGAGGGCATCTGCCACGAGTGCCAATAGACTTTTTCCTTTTCACGGAACTCAGGGTCGGCCAGAATTGAATTTATTATGATTTTATGATTCGACCCGTGGCTTTTAGTTGCGATTCGGCCGGTTAGGCTAAAGATTGAGGAGGCCATCCTTCGTTCCAGCCAATTGGTAGGAGTGTGCTCTTCAGGTACATTGGCAGGCCTGATTTTTTTCTGTTTATTGCTCCACGCAAGAACATTTGCCATGATTAACAGGACATCTTTTTTTCGGCCGACAGTAAAAATTTTTTCAGTAATGTATCTGACAAGCCGCCATTGGTTCCTGAAAGCGTTTCGAGAGATTGCAATCGTTTCAGGTATTTAATATTGCCTTGGAACATAGGGTCATTTGCGCCTATTTTTCCCAAACCGGTATTTTGTTTTGGCGGGCTTTGCCCTCACCCTTACAGGCGCCATGTTTTTCTTTTTCCCTTCACGGCGGGCGCGCTCAATTAGGGAGAGCATTTTCGAAGCCTTCATGCAAAAAGGCTCCTTACCATAAACCACGGTCCCTCGCCTAGCATGGCTAATAATCATATCGCTACTGATGCCAAATCTTGCATCTATAATTACATCGCCTTGATGCCGGATAAGTTCTGAGAGGCAAATCCGCTCCAGTTCAAGGCCCATTCCCTTTCCCTGAAAGAGTTTCATGAAAGTGCCGCCTTCGAGTTTTTCAAAAGGAAAAACCTGTGGAGAATAGGTGGTTTTAGGCGGAATTTTACGGTCAAGCCCATGAATGTCATAGTATCGAATGCCACCAATCTGCTTATTGTGAAGGCTTGGGAGGGTTTGAAGGGTTTTTATCAGGCTTGGATTCGTATAAAAAAATTTGTCATCAAGGCTGCCATCAGAAACAAAAATGCCGAAATTATATGATTCGGGCGCCTTTGACATGTCCAGATTTATGGCAAGCCCCGGAACTAAATTATGGTTCATGGAAAAACCAATGTTTCCGGAAATAAAATTGTTTGTATTGAAAAATCCTGTGCTACTGCTGCTTGCCCTTGTCCAAAAACGCCTGGTATGAGTGCATGGCATCCTCGAGCTTTGGGGCTTTCCAAACACTTTCGCCGGCCCATGCTTCGCAAACGCTCTTGTACATGTTCGAGACAATTTCCTTAAGTTCTGCCGGGAGCGGCTGCGGCGCTGGCCAGTTGGCCTTCTCTACATTTGCCTTCTTTGCGTCCTCAAGCTCCTGATACCAGGGGGTTGTCTTGTAGTAGTCGCGGCAGACCTGCTTGCTCACATGTATTCCGTTCCACAAGAATCGGTCCTCATCAAGGGTTCCGAGAACGTCCACAACGATAATCTCGTTTTTTGGCGAGAGCGCGAATTCGAGCTTGCCATCGGCGTGCTCAAGGCCGATTGAAGCGGCCTTTTCGGTTAGGAAATCATTGATGTTGAGCGCGATTTCCTTAAGGTCATAGAGGTGGTCTTCTGAAATTTTGGACATATCAAGCGCCTCATCCCATGAGAGGTAGCGGTCGGTTTCCTCGAGCTTTGTGCTAACATCCAAAAATGGCCTCTCGAACTTCATTCCGGGGGTTGGTGCCTGCTCTAAACCGAGGTCTTCGAGGGTTATTTCTCCGGCTTCAAGCCTTTTGAAAACCGAGCTTCCTGCAGGAAGGGAGTTGCGAATTATAACTTCTAGCGGGACGAGGTAGTTGCGCGAATCGTCCTTAATCTGGTTGTCCTGGGGCAAGAGCACGCGCACAAGGTTCACTTCCATTTTGGTGGGCGAGAGCATCTTGCGAAAATGCGTCTTAATCCCCAAGGTGTTTTCAAGGTGCCTGAAATTGAATGATGATTGCCTGCAAAGGGCTTCGCCTTTTGATGGAATCGTGTCCGGCATCTTGCCGAAATCGAAAACCGAGTAATCATCAGTGAACTCGAATACGCCTATGCCAAAAGCCGCATCTGTAGCTTCCTTCTGAACGGTAAGATTCTTAACTGAGCCCAAAAAGCATCACCAAATAGAAACTACATGGGTGAGGTTTAAAAACGATTTAGATGGGCTCAAATCCCTGCATTGTAGCGGCCGCAAAATGCATCCATTTGCGGATTGCAAATCAATTCCTTTAAAAAAAGTCCAGACTTCTTAAAGTAGGGTTTTATGCCAGGCACTGTAATTGTGGGCGCGCAGTTCGGCGATGAGGGCAAGGGAAAAGTGACTGATTTTTACTCGGACAAGGCAGACATTGTGGCAAGATACCAGGGCGGCAACAACGCCGGGCACACTGTTGTTGTTGGCGGGCAGACTTTCAAGTTCCATCTTCTCCCAAGCGGGGTTGTTAGCGGCAAACGCATACTAATTGGCGCAGGGGTTGTGCTCGACCCGCGGGTTCTGAAAGAGGAAATCGGGGAATTGACGGGGCGCAAAATTGATATCGGCATTGACCCGCGCACGCACATCATAATGCCATGGCACAACCTTCTCGATGAGGGCAGGGAAGGCTCGCGCGGCACGACCAAAATCGGCACAACAAAGCGCGGAATCGGGCCGTGCTACGCCGACAAGGCCGAGAGAATCGGCATACGCTTTGAAGACCTTGTGGATGAGAAGAAATTGCGTGAGCGCATAAACGAATTCTTCCCGATAAAAAAGGCAATCCTCGAGAAGGTTTACGGCATCAAGGTGCCGTTCAACGAGGAAGCGGTGTTCACAGAATACGCCGCGCTTGGAAAGCAGTTCCGCGAAATGCTGGCCGATGTTAGCCTTGAGACCTGCGAAGCTCTTGAAAAGAAGCGCGAGGTTGTCTTCGAGGGCGCGCAGGGCACTTTTTTGGACAATGATTTCGGCACATATCCATTCGTTACAAGCTCCCACCCGATTTCGGGCGGAGTTTCAATCGGCGTTGGAATTCCTTTCACCAAAATCAACCGCATTATAGGTATTGTGAAGGCATACACCACTCGCGTGGGATTTGGGCCGTTCCCGACCGAGCTAACCGACCAAGTCGGAAAGCACCTCACGCAGAAAGGGCAGGAATTTGGCACCACCACAGGAAGGCAAAGGCGCGTTGGGTGGCTTGATTTGCCGATGCTGAGAACCTCGATGAGGCTAAATGGCTTTACCGAGCTTGCAATCACAAAGCTCGATGTCCTTTTCGGGCTTGAGAAAGTAAAGGTCGCGAAAAGCTACAACGTCGGCGCGAAAGAGATTATGTTTTTCCCATACAGCAACAAGGGCCTTGAAAAAGCCGTGCCGAACTACGTAGAGTTCGCCGGGTTTGAAATCACAGGAAAGGAAAAGAAGTACTCGAAGCTCTCCGCCGGCGCTCGCAAGTATCTTGAGTTTATTGAAAAGGAAATGGGCGCGCCGATAAAGCTGGTTTCAGTAGGGCCGGGGCGCGAAGAGACGATTGTGAAATGAGAATTAAGCTAATTTGACTAATTACTTCTGCCCAGCTGCCAATTTATCTTTTTCAATCGCCTGCTGCAGCGCATTGAACGAGTCCCTGAACAAATCAAGCACCTTCGCGGATTTGTACCCGAAAATCGGCTTTATCATCTCAACCGATTTGGGGCGCTGGTCATCGTTTACGATAAACAGGTTCACCGCATCCGGGCTGCTTTTTAGCACTTCGAGGAATGAATCGCGCTCGGATGGCGAAATCCACTGCGCGCCGAGGGTTTTTTGCATGGCGAATTTGGCGCTCTCATCTAGCTGGACCTTAATCGCAACAAGAGAATTCGGATTAACGTCGCGTCCGGGGCCGTAAATGCTGTCATTTATTTGTTTGGCTTTCGCAGCCAATTCGCCCGAACTTGATTGCATTAATATTTCCAAAATGCGAAAGAGTTAATAAGGAATAATTCCCAATTCTATTGGCTTTTTGCGGGGGTGGGTTTTGGTGGTTGGTATTGCTCTTAAGAAGTCTGATTCTATGATATTCAAATTGATTCAAAGCGAGGCTAAAAGGCAGGAAAACGGCCTTGAAATGATCCCTTCGGAAAACCACTCAAGCATTGCGGTACGCGAGGCGCTCGGCTCGGTTTTCACTGACAAGTACTCGGAAGGGTACGCCCACAAGAGGTATTACGGCGGGAACGAATTCGTCGACGAGGTTGAAACGCTTGCAATTGAGCGCGCGAAAAAGCTCTTCGGCGTTGAGCACGTGAATGTCCAGCCCTACTCGGGAAGCCCGGCAAACCAGGCGGTTTATTTTGCCCTTCTCGAAGCCGGCGACCCTGTAATGGGCCAGAACCTGACCGCAGGCGGGCACCTAACGCACGGCTGGAAAGTCAATTTTTCAGGTAGGACCTATAGGAGCGCGCAGTACAATGTGCGTCCGGACGGGTACATTGATTTTGCGGAAATACGAAAGCTCGCGCTGGAGCACAGGCCAAAGCTCATTTGGTGCGGCGCAACGGCGTATCCGCGCGAACTCGATTTCGCGGAATTTGGTAAAATCGCAGATGAAGTCGGAGCGTATCTCGCTGCCGACATTTCGCACATCGCAGGGCTAGTTGCCGGTGGAAGCCACAAAAGCCCGGTGCCATATGTGCACATTGTGACAACCACTACGCACAAAACCTTGCGCGGCCCGCGCGGCGCGATGATAATGGTAACAAAAAAAGGCCTTGAAAAAGACCCCGAGCTGCCTTCGAAAATCGACAAGGCGGTTTTCCCGGGGCTGCAGGGCGGCCCGCACGACCACCAAACCGCGGCAATCGCGGTCGCGCTCAGTGAGGCGCTCCGGCCTGAATTTTCAAAGTACGCCGCACAAATAGTGAAGAACTCTCGCGCGCTCGCATCTTCGCTCACCGAAAACGGGATGAAGCTTGTCACGGGCGGGAGCGACAACCACCTGCTCCTAATTGACCTGACACAGTTCGGCAAGGGCAAGGGGCTATTTGGCCAGCTCGCGCTCGATGAGTCAGGTATTACTACGAACAAAAATACGATTCCATTCGACCCAAGCTCTCCATTTTACCCAAGCGGAATTCGGCTCGGGACCCCCGCCCTTACAACGCGCGGCATGAAGGAGAAGCAGATGGTGCAGGTCGGCAAAATGATCGCACGCGCGCTCAAAGCCGCATGCGAAAACGAAATGCCGGAAGAAAAAGAGACGCGCGAAGAGGCAATTGCGAAGGCAAAGAAGGCGATTGCGGCAAACCCGGAACTCAAAAAGATACGAAAAGAAGTCCTCACGCTGTGCAAGAAATTTCCCCTGCACTCGAAGTGATACAATGGCTGCAAGGATTCTTGATGGCAAAAAAATAGCTGAAAAAATCCTCGGCCATGCCAAATTGGAAGTAGCCGCCCTTAAGGAAAAAGGCGTCACCCCAAAGCTAGTCGTTGTGCAGGTCGGGGACAACCCCGCATCAACCATTTACGTTGAGAAAAAGCACCGCGCCTGCATTGAGGCGGGAATGAATTCCGAGATACGCAAATTCCCCGAATACATCTCCGAGGAAATGTTCCTAACCGAGCTGCGAAGGCTCAACGCCGATGAAAAGGTCCATGGAATACTTGTCCAGCTCCCTCTTCCGGCGAGCATTAGCGAGCAAAAGGTGCTCGAATCGGTCGACCCGGCAAAGGACGTTGACGGATTCCACCCGATAAACCAGGGAAAGAATTTTTCAGGCGCTGATTGCCTGCGGCCGGCAACGCCCACGGGAATAATGAGGCTGCTCGAAGAAACCCGCGTGAAGCTGCCGGGCAAAAATGCGGTTGTGCTTGGGAGAAGCAACATTGTGGGCAAGCCAATTGCGGTAATGCTCATCAATGCAGGGTGCACCGTAACGGTGTGCAACAGCAAAACCAAGAACCTTGATTATTATGCCAAAAACGCCGACATCATTGTTTCCGCTACCGGCAAGGCCAAGATTGTCACCGCAAAAATGGTGAAGAAAGGGGCTATTGTAATTGATGTTGGCATCAACCGCGTCGAGGGCGACGGAAACAAAAAAATAACCGGCGATGTGGATTTCGAAGGGGTGCGAAAAAAAGCCGGATGGATTACACCAGTGCCCGGCGGGGTCGGGCCGATGACGATTGCAAGCGTAATAGAGAATACACTCAAGGCGTGCAGGGGACAGAAGAATGCCTAAGCTAAATATTGCAGTGCTGGGCTCAACGCGCGGAACCGACCTGCAGGCAATAATTGATGCAATCGAATCCGGCGAACTGGATGCCGAAATCGCGATTGTCGCCTCTGACAAGAAGGATGCCTTCATTTTGGAGCGGGCAAAAAAGCACGGGATTGAAACGCTTTTTATCGACTACAAAAAGCACCCCGACAGGCAGGGCACGGAGCTTGAAATCGCCCAAAAATTCCGTGCAAAGAAAACCGATTTGGTGCTGCTCATAGGATTCATGAAAATCCTCTCCCCGTACTTCGTCTCTGAGTTCGCAGGCAGGATTTGGAACATCCATCCAAGCCTGCTCCCAAAATATGCGGGCGGGATGAACATGGATGTGCATGAGCAGGTGCTCAAAAATGGCGAAACCGAGAGCGGATGCACCCTGCACGAGGTGGCCGAAGAGGTGGATGCCGGCAGGATAATATTGCAAAAAAATGTCAGGATTGCCGCTGGCGAAACGCCCGAGTCGCTCAAGGAAAAGGTGCAGCGCGCCGAGCAGGAGTGCCTTCTCGAAGCAATTAAAATGGTTACAGGGGGCAAGTTGGTTATCGGTGAGCAAAAGTGAAGGTCAAAACCGCGCTGATTTCCGTTTCTGACAAGGCCGGCCTTGCCGAGTTTGCGGGCGAACTTGCAAAGAACGGCGTGAAAATAATTTCCTCGGGCGGCACTTACGAATTCCTCAAAAAAGCCGGCCTGGGCCCTTTGAAGGTCGAGGATGTCACCGGTTTTCCTGAAATGCTGGACGGCCGGGTAAAGACACTGCACCCGAACATCCATGCAGGGATTCTTGCAAAGCGGGATTTGAAGCACCTCCAGCAGCTAAAAAAGCAGGGAATCGGAACCATTGACCTTGTTGTGGTGAATCTTTATCCATTTATGGAAACCATTTCCAAAAAGGGCGTTTCACTAGAGGATGCGATTGAAAACATCGACATCGGCGGCCCTTCACTAATCCGCGGCGCGGCAAAGAACCACGAAAGCGTCGGGGTGGTTGTTGAACCATCCCAGTACCCAAAAGTTCTTGACGACCTCTCACGCAACGGCTTTGGCCTTTCTGAAAAAATGCGCAGGGAGCTCGCCGTGGAAGCATTTTCGCACACCGCTTTTTACGATTCAATGATAGCTTCCTTTTTGAATGAAAAATTTGCCGCTGGCAGGTTCCCGGAAAAGTTCACCGCAGGCTATACGAAAAAATCCGGCCTGCGCTATGGAGAGAACCCGCACCAGCAGGCGGCGCTCTATTCCGACCCGCTAAATCAAAAGGGCACGATAGTGGACGCAAAGCAGTTCAATGGCAAGGAACTCTCATTCAACAACTACCTTGACGCCAATTCCGCGCTTGAAATCGCATCGGGTTTTGTTGGCCCGGCGGCGGTGATTGTAAAGCACAACAATCCTTGCGGGGTTGCTGTTGCGAAAACCATTTCAGAGGCATTTTCTAAGGCGTATGAGTGCGACAAGGCAAGCGCTTTTGGCGGCGTGATTTGCCTAAACCGCGAGTGCGATTTTGAAACCGCAAAATCAATCACCTCATTTTTCAACGAGGTCGTAATTGCGCCCGGCTACCAAAAAGGGGCGCTTGAGGAGCTGAAAAAGAAGCAGAACCTTCGCGTGCTCGAACTTGCAGGAATTGGCGCGCGCGAAAAGGGGATGGAGTTCAAGCAGATTCTGGGCGGGCTTTTGGCCCAGGAGAGGGACAATTCGGATGATTCGGACGCTTCGAAGTGGAAGAATGTGAACGGCATAAAGGCATCAAAGCAGGCACTTGCCGACCTCGAATTTGCGTGGAATGTCGCAAAGCGCGTTCGCAGCAACGCGATTGTGCTCGCAAAGGGCGGGGCGAGCACCGGAATCGGGGTTGGGCAGACATCAAGGGTTGACTCTTCGGAAAATGCTATACGAAAGGCGGGCAGAAATGCCGCCGGAAGCGTGCTCGCATCTGACGCTTTCTTCCCATTCAGGGACAGCATAGAGCTCGCGGCAAAGGCCGGAATTGCCGCAATTGCCGAGCCCGGCGGGAGCGTGCGCGATGAGGAAGTGATTGCTGCCGCCAAGGAATTTGGGATTGCGCTCTACTTTACCGGAGTGCGTCACTTCCGCCATTAGCGCCGGTGCCGTCGGAAACGGTTATTTCCACGGTTTCGCCATCCTTGGTTATGTACTGCTCGGTGCCGCCGTAGTGCCCGTTTATTCCCTTCGCAAAGAAGGCGTACTTGAGCGATGGCAGGCTCATTGTTGCAATTCCCGAGGCGTCCGTTTCGCGCGAGGAAACTATCTCGCACTTTAATGAGAGCCACTTTTTCGAATCCGCTGTTTCGCTAAATGAGTAGGGATTGCACGCGTTCACGGTCGCGCCCTTGACCTTTGTGCCGTCCTTTTCGTGGACCAAAACCTTGGCCTGCAATGTATTGTCAGTGCCAGCGCAGCCGGATAGCAGCACGAGGAGAATTCCAATCGCAAATAATATTTTGTTCAACCAAGCACCTGTGTTTCAATTGCCTGATTATATAAGATTCCGGTAATATTTAAAGGTTTTGAAGGCCGCGCGCCTAATTGCCGAACGTCACATCCGTGTAGCCAAGCTCCCTTGGCGCGTCATACCCGATTGATTTGACAACAATCCTGTCCGAAAACAGCGCGCTGCCGTTTTCGTCCGCGAAAACCTGCGCAAGCTCCATTCCGGGGGAGGCGACTTTTGTTGAGAGTGTGTTTCCAAATTCAGTGAGCCTAAACATCGCTCTATCAGAGCCGCCCGAGCCATTTAGGATTATCTTGTAGATGAAGACCGTGAAAATCCGGCCGCTGTGTCTGCCAATGCCATGCAATGAGTCGGAAATTACCGCATCCTCATAGTACCTCCCTTTCGGGATGGGGCTTGATTTTATTTTCTCGAGCTGGAAGGTGATTGTTGGAAAATCAGAGGCGGTGATGCCTGATTTTGCGCCCCCGGAGTAGCCATTTGCGCTTGCGGTAAAATCATACGGGCCGCCAATGGGTTTTCCCTGCGAAGAGGGAATACCGATTAGGGCGATTCCCTGCGAATCTGTTTTCGCGCTGCCGATTGTGGAGGTTTGGCCATATGCCTGGACAGTTGCATTCGCAATCGGGGAGCCGGAATCGAGGTCGAATACCCTCACCTCAACTGCGGGGTTTTTTTGCCCGGCGCAGCCGCACAGGAGAAGAAAAATTGAGAATAGCGCAATAAGCGCCGCGTTTTTGTGCATGGCAGAGAATTAGATTTCAGGTTATATTTAAATAGTTGGTTTCCGTTTAATCCTCCGATGCCCCAAGCCGTGTGCGAAGCCATCAATATCACCAAGTCCTTTGGCAGCTTCAAGGCGCTTGACGATGTGTCGCTTGAGATGTATGAGGGCGAAGTGTTCGGGCTTTTGGGGAGCAACGGCGCGGGAAAGAGCACTCTTACAAAAATAATGGCGGGGCTTATGAGCCCCGAAGGCGGAGAGGTCAAGTTCATGGGCCGCTCGCTTGCGGCAAACCCAAACGAGCTAAAGAAGGTCTTCTCTGTTGTGCCGCAGGAAATCAGCTGCTATTACGGATTTACGGTAAAGGAGAACATACGCTTTTTTGCGGTAATGTACGGCCTTCGGGGCGAAAAGCTCGAGCAGAAAACCGAGCACCTTCTCGAATGGCTTGGCCTGACCAAGTTCCGCGACAGGGCGGCGAATGATTTGAGCGGCGGCTACAAAAGATTGCTAAATATTGCCTGCGCGCTCGTAAATGACCCGTTAATAATATTCCTTGACGAGCCAACCGTGGGGCTTGATCCGAACATCCGCCGCCTCATCTGGGAAAAAATCCGGGAGCTGCGCCAGGACGGCAAGACCGTGTGCCTTACAACCCACTACCTTGACGAGGCGCAGGCGCTCTGCAACAGGATAGGGCTGCTTGTGAACGGCAGGCTGATTGTGAAGGGCGACCCGCTCGAGCTCATAAAAAAATACGGCGGCTATAGGGTGCTGATTGTAAAGGTCGACCGGGAAATTTCCGAGGGCGATGGGCAGAGCATCAAAAACAGCTTCCCAAACGAGCAGACAGAAATCCTGGGCAACACCGCGATAATTTCCTTCAAGCAGGAGCACTCCCTCGAAAAAATCTCGCTGCTAACGCAATGGGTCGAGGAACAGGGCTATACAATCATCAGCTCGATTGTAAAAGAGCCGGAGCTCGAGGACGTTTTCCTGAACATTACCGGGGAGAGGATGAGGGAATGATAAAAAAGCTCCGCTACCTCGCAGAGGCGATTCCCGGCTTTGGCCTTGCCTCAATTGCAGCCAAGGAAATAAACCTCATAAAAACCCAGAAAATCGCGCTCGCGCTAATACTTCTCTACCCGATAATCGTGATAGGGACGCTCGGGGCGGCATTCTCCGGCTCCTCAACGCTTGGGAAGGTGGACGTTGCATTCTACTCGCCAAAGGACATACAGAATTTCGATGCGAACAATTTCACAACAAAGCTTCGCAACAACCCGCAGGTGAACCTTCTTCCCCTCGACAGCGAGCAGCAGGTGCGGGAAATGATAAACTCGCGCAAGGCAAAGCTTGGCATAATAATACACGAACCCGAGCCCACGCAGGGGCGGTACGTAATCGATATCCTAAACGACAACTCCAACATCAACAGGGCGGTGTTTTTCTTCCAGGTCGCAAACGATTCCGTGCGAAGGGTCGGCTTTGATATCGCGCGCGAGCTTCTCTCGCAGATATGGATAAACCTTTCCGGGATTAAGGAAAAACTGCGCGGCGAAGTTGACAGGGTCGACTCCTTTATAGCCCAGCTAGATGGCAGCGAATCTGAGCTTTTGGATTTGAACAGGAGCATCAATGAGCTTGACATTGCAGAGATGCGCGAAAAGCTCGCAAAGCAGGAGACAACGCTAAAGTCGCTCGACCCGAAAATCGAGGCGTTCGGCAAGAAAATGGCCACATTTTCAGACACCGCAGACAAGAAAATCGCGCTCATAACCGACACGCAGGGAAAGCTCGCAAACTACAGGGGCGAGATACACAACACGAAAACGCAGATGCAAAGCATCAAAGGGCAGCTCGACCAGTACAAGGAGATTTTCGCCGCAATCCCGGACGCGAAAAACGCCTACAACAAGCTTGTCTCAACCGAAGGCACGCTCGCGCAGGCCGAATCCGACCTTGACAATATCAGCGGCCAGCTCGCAACGGCAAAATCCGACCTTATCGGCGTGAAAAAGGAGTTTTCAGGAACCCAGGCATCCCTTGATGAGATCAGGTCGAATTTCAAGAGCGCGCAAAACGACCTCAACTACTTCAACGACCAGCTAAATCACCTCGGAAAAACCGTCGACAAGATGAATGCGATGATTTCCTCATCGCTCGAGACCAAGAAAAAGGTGAAAAAGAACCTCGAGGAGAGCAAAACCCTGATGACCGGCTTTGTCTCAAAGCTCGACGAGCTAAATGCGCTAAGCCCGCAGTTCCTCGCAAACCCGATAATAATAAACAAGATAAACGCCTACGACGCGACCAACCTGCAGATAATCACCCCGATGGCGCTCGTGCTCGTGCTGCTGCTAACAACCCTCCTTCTCACGGGGGTTTCGTTTGTGGTGGAGCGAAACGAGGGCTCGTACTCAAGGCTCATTCTCTCGCCCTCGAGCAAGCTCAAGATTTTCGCGGGCAAGATACTTGGGCAGATAATATTTGCGCTAATTGAGGCCGGAATCATACTTACAATTGCGATATTCGGATTCGGCATAAAAATCGCCGGCAAGAGCGTTGCCCCGGCAGGCATTGCAAGCCTGCTCTCATTGAAGTATTATATTGCCACGGCGGGCGTGATTTTTTCCGCCCCTTACATAGCTGCCATTGCGCAGATACTCGCAGGGCTTGCAATAATCTCGTTCTCATTCATTGCCCTAGGGCTTTTCATCTCGAATTACACAAAAGTCCAGTCCACAACAATCCTTGCCGGGCTGCTTGTGGTCATCCCCATGATATTTATCAGCGGAATACTTATCCCAATTGAGCTGATGAGCGAGGCCATCCAGGCGACGAGCTCTTTTTTGCCCCTAACGCTCGGGGCCACAATAGCAACCGAGCTGATGATAAAGGGCAGCGGGCTTGGCTCGCTTGTGCCGGAATTAATACAGCTACTCGTCCCTGCGCTGATTTTTTTCGGGTTCACGCTAGCGAATAGGAACCTTTAGTGCGCCGAGCGCAAATGTCAGGGCAAAATACATCCCCCCGCACACAATCAGGTATAGGGCGAGAAGCATCATCCCCTTTCCGCTCGAAACCGCAAACATCGCCTCGAAGACCTCATTGAGGAAGTAGAGGTAGAGCACGGCCCCCATGAAGAGAAATATCATGCCCGCGAACTGCGCGAAAGGCACAAAGCTCACGAGCACGAACATGCTGCACGCGGCTATGAGAAAATAATTGACCGCGAGCAGGGATTCGAGCGTTCCGGATTTTGAAAAGAGCCTCGAAATTGCAAAAACCGCAACCGAGCCGGCAAGGCCGCCGAGCAAAAAGAGCGCGAAAAAGAATGGCAGCGGCGCGAGCTTTCCTGCAAGCCCGCCGGCGGCTGCAAATCCCTGCGGCGCGCCGCCGAAATTGGCGGAAACATAGTCCGCCCCTGCGGAAAATGCCGCGATTATTGCGGCAAAGATTATGAAAATCGCCGCCATTGCGGCGATTGAAATGAAAAGCCTGTGCTTTTCCTCGACAAGCGCCTTTATCGGCTTGTAGAAGGTGAGGACCTCAAACATCTGCGAAAAAATCCCGAGCATCGCTCAAAATATGCTTGCGCAATTTAAAAGGATTTGCCTCCGGCAAAATGCAAATCCCAAAGGCCGCGGCCTACCGCCGCCGGACGCCTTTTTCGGTCACCACAATGTCCATTAGCGCATCATGCCTTTCCAAAGGCAGGCCAAACCCGAGCTGGAAGGAATAGGCGAGCCCGACCTTGAGTCCTTTTGCGCCAGACTCGCTAAAGAAGCGGTCGTAGTATCCCTCGCCCCATCCGAGCCTTGCGCCCTTTGCATCGAATGCCAGCCCCGGAACGAAAAAAAGGCCGATGGAATCCGCCCTTGCGTAGTCCTTCTGGGCGGGCTCCGAAATCCCGTGCCCGCCTTCGACCATTTCCTGCTCGAAGGACTGCAGCCTCGCAAAGCGCATCGTCCCCGCCCTCGCGTCCACAACAGGCACGCTCACGGCCTTCCCTAAAAAGATGAGCTTTTCTATCAGCTTTCTTGTGTCGACCTCGTTTCCGAGCGGGAGAAATGCAGCAACGCCAGATGCGCTTTTGAGCTCTTTTAGCGCGAGCGCATTTTGCACTATTTTTTCGCTAAGCGAGGCGCGCGAGGCGGCATCGAGCGAATTTCTCTTGGCGAGCACCGCCTTTCTTATCCCGGCCTTGTCCATTCAAATCCGCCGCCCAAAAATTTGGAAAAATCATTTTCCAATTGCCCTTTTGCCTATGTCCTTTCTGAACTGCGAGCCTTCGAATTTCACTTTTGCAACTCCAGCATAGGCACGCTCAATCGCATCCTTAATCGTCGCCCCGGCGCCGGTGATGCCAAGCACCCGCCCGCCGCTTGTCACGATTTTTCCGCCGGAATTTTTTGTGCCCGCGTGGAACACAACCACATTTTCAACGGCCTTTGCCCCGCCAAGCCCTTCAATCACTTTTCCCTTCTCGTACTTTTCAGGATAGCCCCCTGCGGCGAGCACAACGCAGCACGCGGCGCCAGCATTCCACTTCACCTCGGTTTTGCCTAAGGTGCCATTGATGCACGCTTCGAGAATGCCAACCAAATCCGATTCAAGCAGAGGCAGGATGACTTGCGTTTCCGGGTCGCCGAATCTGGCGTTGAATTCGAGAACCTTGAAGTCCCGCGCCCCACCTGTCTTTACCTCAATCATCAGGCCGGCGTAAAGAATTCCTTTGAAAGGCGTCCCCCTGCGCGCCATCTCGGAGAGCACCGGGACAAAAACCCTGTCGTGGATTTCTTTTTCCATACCGCTGGTTATCGGCGCGGGGGCGTACGCGCCCATTCCGCCCGTATTGGCGCCTTTATCATCATCAAAAATCCTCTTGTGGTCCTGCGCGCTGACCATTAGCTTTGCGCTGCTGCCATCGCAGAACGCGAGCACGCTTGCCTCCTCGCCTTCGAGCAATTCCTCAACAACAATCCTCTTCGCTGCATCGCCGAAAATCGAATCCTGCATGAGCCCGTTCACAGCGCCGACGATTTCGCTCCTGCTCTGGCAGATTATCACCCCTTTTCCCTGCGCGAGCCCGTCCGCCTTGACCGCGGCCCTTTCGAATTCGCCGACAGTAACCTGAATCTCGTCAATGTTTGTAATGACCTCATAACGCGCAGTGGGCACCCCGGCAGCAACCATTACCTGCTTGGCAAACGCCTTGCTGCCCTCAAGCATCGCCGCGTTTGCGTTGGGGCCGAAGATGCGCAGGCCGTTTTTCTCGAATTCGTCAACGATTCCCGCAACGAGAGGGCCTTCGGGGCCGACAACGGTCAAATCGATTTTCTTGTCGAGCGCAAACTTCACCAAATTAGGAATGTCCTCTGCAGGAATGTCCACGTTCTCTGCAACTTCCGAGGTGCCGCCGTTTCCAGGCGCGCAGTAAATCTTTTCCACGCGCGGGCTCTGCGAGAGCTTCCAGCAAAGCGCGTGCTCCCGGCCGCCAGAGCCGATGACGAGAAGGTTCATGAAAATCTAAAGAAGTCTGGTAGAACAAAAATAAAAAGCGGAGGGTCAATCAAAAAGAAAATCATGATATGGCAATAGAGTTAATTACATGCTCTATTGTTGGCTTCATTTTTTCATACTCTGAATCCGTGACCATGAACCTTAGGTCATAAGCAAACTTGCCATCCTTGACGAAAACAACGTGTGTTACGGCTATTGGTGTGCTAGAGTTGCCAGAGTTTTTCAGGTTTTGTCTTGAAACCAGCTCATAGGCATTGTAATTCCCAATATTGAAATACTTTTCATCGAGGATATTCTCCTTTTTTGTAATGGACTTGGCAAATTGAACAAAATAATTCAGGTCTGGCGGGGGTGGCAAAGCATCACCCATGAAATCCAAAGTTATTATTGGAAATGAGTTTTCCCTTGTAACAGAAGCAGGATAGAATGACATGTCGGAGCCACCAATTATATTGGAATTGGCGTCAGAAACCCAACCTTCCGGATACTCCATGCTGAAATCAAATTTCGGGTTATCATATTTGGTGTACTTCGGCTGGGCGCCGCACCCAGAAAGCAATACAGCAAGGATAATTGAAACGGCTATCTTAGCCTTTAATGTTCCCAAATCCATACAGTAACACATAGTCTTCAAGCTTATTAATATGTTCTAATTCGCGAGGTGAAAGGCTAAACAAAAAAATGGCATCACTCGTACGTCCGCTGCCCCTCAAGCCCGCGCTCGTAGCGCTCAAGCGCCTTCACGCGCAGGGTCTGGCCCCACTCGGTTGGGTACTCGCCAGTGATGCATGCCATGCACAGGTCCTTTTTTCCGTTCTCAAGGCCGATTGCCTTCACAAGGCCGTCAAGTGTCATGTAATGCAGGGAGTCAACGCCTATTTCCTTGGCGATTTTGTCAACGATTTCCTTGTCAAGGTCGTGGTAGCCTGTGCTGTGCAGCTGCTCTTTTGTCGAATGCCTGTTCGCGACGAGCTCTCCTATTGTGCTCATGTCGATTCCGTAAAAGCATGGGCTGCGTATGGGCGGGCAGGTTATTCTCATGTGGATTTCCTTCGCCTTGCCCTTCTCGCGCAGGTATTCGATGAGCGATTGCGAGGTGGTGCCGCGCACGATTGAATCGTCAATGAGTATGACCTTCTTGTCCTTTATCACGGTCTTGTTGACGTTGAACTTCTGCTTGACCTTCTCCATGCGGTCGCGGCTCTCAATGAATGTCCTTCCGACATAGCGGTTGCGGATAAGCCCCTCCATTGCTGGCAGGCCGACCGTGTGCGCGTAAGCGTCCGCGGCGGGCTTTGCAGTGTCGGGAACCGGCACCACAACCCATTCCTTGTCATTTAGCTTCATGCTCTCCTGCTTTGCGAGCTCGACTCCGAGCTTCCAGCGGGTTTCGTAAACCGATTTGCCATCAAGCACGGAGGCGGCGTTCGCGAAATACACGTATTCGAACATGCAGTGCGCGTTGCGCGGGCTTTTCGCGTAGCGGCGCACCTCGACCGAGTTGCCCTCGGAAACGAATATTTCGCCCGGCTTTAGGGGCTTTATGCCATTGGAGGTGAAGTTCGCGAGTGCTACGCTCTCCGATGCCGCGCCGGCAAAGCTGTCATCGATGGCATAGCACATCGGCCGGATGCCAAGCGGGTCGCGCATCACGCCCATGCGCCCTTCGGCATCTATGTATGCGATATTGTACGCGCCGTCAAACTTGGAGGAGAGGCCCTTGAAAATGGTGTCGAGCGGCTCTTTTTTATCCCCGAGCTGGGACTTTTCGAGGAAATGAAGAATCATTTCAGTGTCGACGTTGCGCACGAGGTGGTACTGCTTCTTTTCAAGCTCCGCTTTGAGCTCGATAAAGTTCGCAATATTGCCGTTGAAGGCGAATGAGAACCATTTCCATTTCCTGCCGTGGTGCCTCTCAAACGGGTGCGCCGAGCCTTCGTCATCGCCGCCGGAGGTGCTATAGCGCGTGTGCCCGATTCCCTTGGTGCCCGCGTAGCGGTGCATTATCGCGTCCGCCTTTGGCTTGAAGTTTGTGGAAAAGACCTCGTTGACCGTGCCGAGCTTTTTTCGCGTGTCAATTATTTGCTGGCGGTTCGGGTTGTAGGTAGTAATCCCCGCAGAGAGCTGGCCGCGGTTCTGCATCTGAAGGAGCATCTGGTAGAGGTAGAAAGCAGCCGCACCGTGCGGATAAGTGTTCATGGGCTTTGGCAGGTGCACCGCGGCAACGGCGCATTCCTCCTTGACCTCGGTTGGCATATAAACGAATGAGATGCGGGAGGGAATTTAAAGGTTTCCGCGCCAATTTTATTGTGTCCCAAATGCACAGCATCGAGGTCGCTTTTTCAGATGAGCGCCTTGATTCTTCCGGCATTTCGGTAAAAAGCTCTGTTTCTGAAGACCTTGGCATTTCCACCATCCGCAAGGTGCGCTGCTCGGAGGCATATTATCTTGAAGTCCCGATTGAGGGCGAAAAGCTCTCGGAGGTCGCGCAAAAAGTCTTCACAGATCCGATTGTGCAGTCCTTCTCAATCGATAAAAACCTGCTCGAGGATTTTGATTTTCTTATTGAGGTGAAACTGCACCCGGATGTCACCGACAACCTCGCGATTGTCACGCACGAGGCCATCGAGGATTTTTTGGGCTATAAGGTCCGTGGGCAGGTGCGCAGCGCGAGAAAGTTCTACATCAGCGGCAAAATCTCGGAAAAGGACGCGGGGCGCATAGCAAAAGAAATGCTCGCAAATGAAGCGATTGAAACCTACACGGTAGAGGCGAAAAAATGACGGAGGTTGCGCTGCAGGGGCTTGGGGAGAAGGCACTTATGGAAATCAGCAAAAAAATGTGCCTCTCGCTTGATGTCATGGAAATGAAGGCTATCGCCTCGCACTACAAAAAACTGGGCAGAGAACCGCGCCAGATTGAGCTCGAAACCATTGCCCAGACCTGGAGCGAGCACTGCAAGCACAAGACCTTTCGCGCGCGAATTTCGTACACCGAAAAAAGCGCCAGTGGCAAATCCAAAAAATCCAAGGTGGATGGGCTGTTCAACACATTCATCAGGCAGCCCTCGCTCAAATTGAAAAACAAAAACCTCGTCTCAGTTTTTTCAGACAATGCCGGAATCGTCAAATTCAACGCCGAGTATAACATCGCAATGAAGGCCGAAACGCACAACCACCCCTCGGCGCTTGATCCCTTCGGCGGGGCGAACACCGGGCTCGGAGGCGTGATACGCGACGTTCTGGGCGCCGGGCTTGGCGCGAAGCCATTTGCCAGCACGGATGTGCTCTGCTTCGCGCCGCCGGATTACAATGGCAAAATTCCGAATGGGATTCCGCACCCGAAAAGGGTTTTCAAAGGGGTGCGCTCCGGGATTGCGGATTACGGAAACAAAATCGGGATACCCACGGTGAACGGCGCGATTCTCTTCGACGACCGCTACTTGGGAAATCCGCTTGTGTACTGCGGAACCGTCGGGCTAATCCCGAAAGGATTTGAGAAAAAGGCCGCGCGCCCCGGCGATGCGATTGTGGTTGTCGGCGGGCGCACGGGAAGGGACGGAATACACGGCGCAACTTTTTCCTCGGCGGGCCTAGATGAGGGCGCGTCATCGTCTGCTGTTCAGATTGGCAACCCGATTGAGGAGAAGAAGATGATGGATGCGATTCTCAAGGCAAGGGATTTGCGGCTGTATAATGCGATTACAGATTGCGGCGCCGGGGGGTTTTCCTCGGCGGTCGGGGAAATGGGCGCCGCGATTGGCGCGCAGGTGCACCTTGAAAAGGCGCCTCTCAAATACAAAGGATTGCAGCCCTGGGAAATTTGGCTAAGCGAGGCACAGGAGCGCATGATTCTTTCAGTGCCCAAAAAAAACACCGAGGCGCTGCGGCAAATCTGCGAAACCGAGGGGACTGAATCGAGCGTTATTGGGGAATTTACGGATACGAAAAAGCTTGAGCTGTTTTATGAAGGCTCGCTTGTGGGCGAATTGGACATGGACTTTTTGCACGAAGGCGTGCCAGTTAAAGAGCTTGCAGCGCACTGGAGCGCGCCTTCCGAAAAGGAGATTTCCTGCAAAATCCCTTCGGATTATGGCAAGGTGCTGCGCGCTCTTCTTTCGATGCCAAATATCGCTAGCAAGGAGAAGACCGTGCGCGGCTATGACCACGAGGTCCAGGGCGGGGTTGCCGGCAAGCCGTTTGTCGGAGTGGAGAGCGACGGGCCAGCGGATGCCGCGATAGTGCGACCGCTGCTGGGGGAGTGGAAGGGAGTTGTCATTTCGAACGGCATTAACCCGCTCTACTCCGATATTGACGCCTACGCGATGGCCTGCTCCTCGATTGACGAGGCGGTGAGAAACGCGGTTGCGGTTGGCGCGGATTTTTCAAGCATTGCGCTGCTCGACAATTTTTCGTGGGGCAACCCCGAAAAGGAAAAGGAACTGGGCTCTCTTGTGCGGGCCTGCATGGGCTGCGCGGACTCGGCGACCGGGCTTGGGCTGCCGTTCATTTCAGGCAAGGACTCGCTCTACAACGAGTACGGGACTGGAAAAGAAACGATTTCGATTCCCGGAACCCTGCTAATTTCCGCGCTGGGAATAATCCCTGACGCGCGCAAAAAGGTTTCCATGCCCTTCAAGGCCGATGGCAACCTGATTTACGTTGTCGGGGAGACTTTTTCCGAGCTTGGGGGGAGCCACTACGCAAAGCTGGGCTCCACTCCAGGAGGAAGGGCGCCTGCGGTGGATTTCAAAAAGGCGAAGAATATTTTCTCAAAATTGAGCGCATTGCTACAAAAGCAAAATGCGGATTCAAAAATTGTCACCGCCTGCCACGACTGCTCCGAAGGCGGGATAGGCGTTGCGCTCGCTGAAATGTGCTTTTCTGGAATGCTGGGAGCACAGGTTAATTTGCGCAGGGTGCCGGCTGGCGAAAAAATAGGCCGGGATGATTTCATCCTTTTCTCTGAATCCAATTCGAGGTTCATTGTCGAAGTCGAGGCCGCAAGGAAGAAGGACTTTGAGAAGGCGATGACGGGTGCTGCTTTGTCCGAAATCGGAATTCTCACAAAAAACAAAAAACTGTCCGTCTCTGGCCTTTCCGGGAAAAGGATAATGGATGAAGACATTTTGGGCCTCAAAGAGGCGTGGAAGGGAACGCTGTGGTGGTGAATTTGGCATGGCAATGAAAGCGATTGTTTTGCGCGCCGCAGGGACCAACTGCGATTACGAGGCAAGGTATGCGCTCGGGGCAACGGGGTTTGAAGTGGAAGATGTCCATGTCAATGAACTCATCGCGGGCCGACAAAAACTTGCGGACTACAATCTTCTGTGCATTCCTGGCGGCTTTAGCGGCGGGGATTATCTCGGCTCCGGAAAAGTTTTTGCAAACAAACTGCTCTACAGGCTCAATAATGACATTCCAGAATTTATCGCTGCGGGCAACCTTGTGATTGGTATATGCAACGGCTTTCAGGTACTGGTAAAGGCCGGGATTCTGCCCGGCTTTTCCGGCAACTACCGCGAGCAGACAACCACGCTAACCCTCAATAACCCAAGCGGCTTTCAGTGCAGGTGGGTGCAACTGCAAAAGCAGGAATCGAAATGCGTTTTCACTTCAGAGGGGCTTGAAACGCTCAATGTCCCGATTGCGCACGGCGAGGGGCAGTTCCTTGCCAAGGACAAAGAAGTGCTGGAGCGGCTCTATGACAACAGGCAGGTCGTTTTCAAGTATGTGAAAAACCCAAACGGGTCGCAGGATGACATCGCAGGGATTTGCGACGAAACCGGAAGGGTGTTTGGCCTGATGCCCCACCCGGAGCGCAACCTTTTCGGAATCAACGCGCCGAACTCCGAGTATGGAAAAGTAGCGGAAGAGGGCGAGGGGATGCAGGTTTTCAGGAACGCGTTCAATTACCTGAAGCACTGATTTTTTCCGGATGACTATTCCGGAAATTTGATCCATGGATATCAAACTCGTCCTCTTCAGTAAAAGGCCCCCATGCCTTTCAGAATGCCAAAGCCTGATTCCTTCTTTTTCTTTCTGTCCATTATGCCCATGCTGCACACGATAATAAATATTAATCCGGATATAAATGTGCCAATCAAGAAATGACCTTCGCGCCAACCCTATTCACCTTTGAAACGTGGCTTTTCGAGGCAAGGCCGTTTGCCGAAAATGCACCCTCCATTTCCTTCGCGATGCTTTTTCCTGTCTGCAGCGAATCGGCGAATGCAAAAACGCTCGGGCCCGAGCCAGAGATGCTGCAGCCGAAGGCGCCCGCATCAAGCGCCGCTTTTTTGACCGCATCAAAACCCGGAATGAATTTTCCGCGCACCGGCTCTACAATGCAATCCTGAACCGAGCGGCCAATCAGGCCGATGTCGTTTCTAAAAACGCCCGAAACCAGGGAAGCCACATTGCCGGTGTTTCTCACAAGGCTTTTGAGCGGGACATTCTCCGGCAGGGCGTGGCGCGCATCCTTTGTCGACACCTCATAATCTGGCGAGACCACCGCCGCGAAAAGGCCGGCTGGCGCGGGAAGCTTTAGCACTTCGAGCGGCTCGTAGCTTTTCACAATCACAATCCCGCCGAAGAGGGATGCCGCCACATTGTCCGCATGAAAGCCCGCAACCGCCGCCTCGGCCTTCACACAAGCCGGAAGCGCGAAATCCTTCTCATTCTCCGGCGCGAAAAGCCTGAGGGCGGCAAACGCGCCCGCAACAGCGCTCGCGCCGCTGCTGCCAAGGCCGCTGTTCAGGGGCAACCCCTTTTCAAGCTCAATTTCAATTCCCGCACCCTTGATTTCGAGCCTTTGCAAAACCCCAAGCGCCGCTATTGAGGCGGTGTTTTTCATTGTCTCCAGTGGAAGGAGCCCATTGTCGCCAATTATTTTGCTTATTCTCACGCCCGGCTCATTGGTTCTTTTTGCGCGGACAATGTCGCCAATCCCCTCAAGCGCAAAGCCAAGCACATCAAAGCCCGGGCCGACATTGGCAACCGATGCGGGGGCGAATGCAGAAACCTTATCCAAATTGCATCACATGAGAATATGCCGGCAGTTTGGTTTTAAGATAATACGCCGCGAGTTGTTTATGAATAAAGCTATTCTCAAATGCATAGACTGCAAAAAGCGATTTCCCGCGGATGAAAAGCGCTACGCCTGCACCTGCGGGGACCTGCTCGATGTGGAGTATGAGTTTGAGGGGCTTGATGCGAAGGAATTGAAAAGCGTTTTTTTGCAAAGGCGCCTCTCCGACAATCCTCTGGATATGAGCGGGGTGTGGCGCTACCGGGAACTGCTGCCCTTCATGGCTGACGAGAGCAAAATAATCACGATGCCCGAGGGCAATACGCCGAATTTTTCCGCGCCCAAAAGCGCGCAATACGCCGGCGTGAAAAATCTTTCAATGAAGCACCAGGGCCTCAATCCCACCGGCTCATTCAAGGACAACGGCATGACCGCGGCCATATCCAAGGCCAACGAGCTGGGGGCAAAAACAGTGGTGTGCGCCTCAACCGGCAACACATCGGCATCGATGGCGGCGTACGCCGCAAAAGCCGGCATGAATGGCGTCGTGCTTATCCCAAGCGGGGAAATAGCATTCGGAAAGCTTTCGCAGGCGATAGATTACGGGGCAAAAACCTTCCAGGTGGAAGGGGACTTTGACGATTCGATGCGAATAGTCCAGGAACTCTCGCAAAACAGGGAGATTTACCTGATGAATTCCATAAACCCCTTCAGGCTGGAGGGGCAAAAAACCATCGCAATAGAGCTGCTCGCCCAGCGCGGATGGCGCGTCCCCGACAGGATTGTCGTTCCGGGGGGAAACCTTGGAAATTCCTCCGCAATCGGCAAGGGGCTAAAGGAGCTATATGACAATGGGTTCATAGGCAAAATGCCGATGGTAACGATAATACAGGCAACGGGGGCAAACCCACTCTACAGGACAATGGTAACGAGCTCGAAAAGGCTTGTCCCAATAAAGGCGAGAACCCTTGCAACCGCCATAAAGATAGGCAACCCCATAAACTGGAGAAAGGCGGTGAGGGCGATGGATGACACACGCGGGTGGTGCGGCGAGGTGAGCGAGCAGGAAATAGCCGACGCAAAAGCTGTGATAGGCAGCGATGGCATCGGATGCGAGCCGGCTTCCGCGACAACCCTTGCCGGAATAAAAAGCCTTTTGGGAACTGAAATAGGAAAGGATGAGGACATTGTCGCAATTCTCACAGGGCACATGCTCAAGGACGCTGATTACACCTTGCACTACCACATGGGCTCGCTCTACGAGAACGAAAAATTCGGCACCAAAATATTGAGGAAGGGAACGAAAAAGATAATCCCAAATTTTGGCAACCCGACGCAGAAGATAAGGGGGACAATCGGCGAACTCAAAAAGGCCCTTTCAATAAAATGAACTCATAATTTGGAGAACCCCTTTTCAAGGTCAGCAATAAGGTCATCGGCGTTTTCAATCCCGCACGAGAGCCGCAGCAACCCGTCATCGATTCCCTTCGCCCGCCTCACTTCTGGCGGAATCGAGGCGTGGCTCATCGTGGGCGGATGGGAGATTAGCGATTCAACTCCCCCAAGGCTCTCGCCGAAGGTCCATAGTTCGGGGCCCTTCACGAATTTCTTCGCGCTTTCAAGCCCGCCCTTCAGTTCGAATGAGAAGGTGCCTCCGTGCCCGCTCGCCTGCGAGTTGTGCAGTGAGTGCTTGGGGTGCGATGCGAGCGAAGTGGAAAAAACCCTGGCGACCTTTGGATGCGCATGCAGATACGATGCAATTTTGCGGTGGTTTTCATCGTGTTTTCGCATCCTCAAATCGAGCGTCTTGATGCCGCGCAATGTTAGGTAGCACTCGAAGGGCGAAATAACCGCGCCGGTTGCCTTTATGAGAAAGCCAAGTTTTTCTTTTAGCTCGGGCGCATCGAATGAGAGCGAGCCGCCGACAACATCGTTGTGGCCTGCGAGGTATTTTGTGATGCTGTGCACCACCACGTCGGCGCCGAATTTTTTTGGCTGCTGGAAAACAGGGGTGAGAAAGGTGTTGTCGACAACATAAAGCAAATCATGGCTTTTCGCGACCTCGCCCACATGCTTGAGGTCAACGACATCCATGAGCGGGTTTGTGGGGCTCTCGACAAAAACCATTTTGGTGTCCTTTGTGACGAATTTTGAAATGCCATCCGGGCTGGCCATTTTTATGAAATCGCTTTTGAGGCCGAACCTGTTCAGTATCAGGTTCATGAGCCGATAAGTGCCCCCGTATGTGTCCTCGCAGAAAATCACATGGTCGCCGGTGCTAAGAGTGTGCATGAGCGCGAGCTCGGCGGCGATGCCAGAGCCGAAGCACACCGAGTGATTGTACCCTTCAAGCTTGGAAATATTGCGCTCCAAAATCTCCCGCGTGGGATTTGACATGCGCGCGTACTCAAATCCAATGGGCTCGCCTATTCCTGCCTGCCTGAACGTGACCGCCTGCTGTATGGGCGCGACAACCGCGCCGCTGTGCGGGTCCTGCTGGCTTCCGGCGTGGACGCAAAGGGTGTCGAGGTGCGGCATTACCTAATTGCATCATATGCTATTAATAATAATTTGTGCAAGAATAATTCCAATCAGAATAATAGCTGAAACACCGGCTTAACGCTGGCTGAACCTGCCACCCCGCAAAAATTCCAGCACCCGCCGCTTGAACGCCGGCAAATCCTTTTTCATTATGCGCCCCGCGCTTGCGGGCACATGGCCCCCGGCCCCGGCGTTCTCGAATCCCTTCACCGCGCGCTCGAGCAACTCGTTGGTTTTTACTTTAAAGCTTTGGTTGCGTGCCGAAAAACTTATGTAGCCATCGCCCCTATCCTGCACGAAAATGACTGTTTTATCGGGGTAGAGCCTGTTGCTCACGCGATTTATCACCGCGGACTTGATGTTGTGCCTTGACTTGAATGCGAACCAGACAAGGCTTTGCTCCGGATGGATTTCCTTTTCGGAATTGAACTGGCGGTATAGCTTTTTTACCTGCCCATCAAGCAGTTTTGCGTACTTTGCGAACTTCGATTTCAGCACCTGCCGCGGGCCCTTTGCCTTTATGAGCAGGCGCAAAAGGCTCGCGAGCTTGCGGGGAGAGAGCACCTCAACCGCCGAGATTATTTCCATCACGCCCAAGAGCTCTTTGATGCCTGTTTTATGCCTTCTCGCCTCGGATTTGACAAAAGGTTTCCACTTCTTTATCTGGTTGTCGCCAATGAGCCCAACGCAGGCTAGCCAGGATGATTTTGAAAGGCCAACGTGCCTTGAGAAGAGGTCGTATGAGAGCTTCGCGCACGGGTACCTGCTCGGCTCGATTTTGGAGAAATCCTGCGGCTTTAGGATGAAAACATTTTCCGGCTGCTTTGCGCCGTATTTTTTGTGGTGGTCGATTACAATTATCTGCCCCTTCGGCCCCATGGCCTTTTTGGCCTGCGCGATTGACTCCGGCTTTTGGTCGAGCGCGAAATCCACAACGATTAGCTTTTGGATTTTTTTCCTTTTCAAAAGCTCGACGCTCTCGGGCAGCAGCTGCACTGTCTTGAACCTTTGGGTGATTACAAGGTCTGGGCCTTTCCCCCTCAGCAGCTTTATCGCGTTAAATGCCACCGCCGCACTTGATAGCCCGTCCGCGTCAAGGTCGTGGCAGAGCGCGATGCGGTCAGCGCGCGAGAAGGATTTCACAATCGCGTCGAACTTTTCCAGATATTTGCTCCCCGACATAGGCAACCAGTTGGTGGCAACAAAATTTAAAAGGCTCACCGGGCATTTGGCAAAATCCCTGGGGAACGTTGGGGCAAACAGCCTAAACCGGTTCAAGGAACTGATTTGAACCAAAATGGGCAACGAAGAGGCCAAGACTAAAAAGCTGGAGGAATTATGAAGTATGGTATTTTATGAATGCCTTTGCCGCCTTCCGAAATTCGGGGCCCTTGTTGGCCTCTTCCAGTTTGCGCATCAAAGCCCTTATTTTTGCGCTCCTGCCGCCCTTTCTGGAAACAGGCTTTCTTTCAACAACACTGGATTGCCGGTACATTACAAACCACTATACCTATTGCGCGGGAGGAAAATAAACGCCTAACCCCAGCCAGCCTCTCTTCAATCGCCTTCAGCCGCGCATCGTTGCGCTCCTTCTCCGCCCCGAGCTTCTTTTCGAGCTCCTTGATTTTCGCTGCCTGCTCTTCAATGATTTTGTTCTGGCCCTGCACCTGCTTGTCAACTTCCTGCACCGCCCTCACAGTCGGAGCGATTAGCTCCGAGTAGTTGAGGCCATAAATGTCCGCCTTAGCGAATCCGTCGGTTTTTTATTTTCCAAAGACAAATGATAATCAGGTGATTGTCTTGGTTAATGGCGCGAGTGCCGTTCAAAAAAAAGCTGTTACAGAACTTAGGCAGGAGGCGGCCCATCTTAAGGAGGAGTTCAGGGATTATTTGGAGGATTTGGAGCTTTTTACCAACCCGGAATTCTGGGAAGCTGTTGAAGAGGTCCAGAGCGGCAAACTCAAAAAGTTCCCGTCGGTAAGGGAAATGCTTGCTGAACTGGATGATTAAATGCCATACCAATACTCTTATTCCAAAAAATTCAGGAAAGCCTATAATAAGCTTGACGAAAGAACGAAAGGGCTTGTGGGCAAAAAAATTGCCAAGATTGGCGAATCACCAGAACTCGGCAAGCCACTGCACAAACCCCTCCAGAAGTTCAGGAGCGAGAGAATCGAAAAGCTCAGGATAGTCTATACTTTTGACGGCCAGTCGGTAGAACTTGCATGGCTGGACGACCGCAGCCACGCTTACGACTAGAATGCATTTAAAGGCCCCTTAACCCTTCTGCGCCAGCTTATCCTCAATCGCCTTCAGCCTCGCGTCCTGCTCCGCATTCTTCTTTTCCTGCGCCCTGACCTTGCCCTCGAGCTCCGCAATCCTCTTTTCCTGCCCATCAATGGTCTTCTGCTGTTCTACGGCCGCCCTGTTCAAATCCTGCACTGCCTTCACCGTTGGGCCGATGAGTTCCGAGTAATTCAGGCCGTAGCGGTCGGATGTGCCAGCAGAGAGATTTCCTGAAAGCAATCGGTTGGCTTTTTATTGTGTTGATGATATTATTTTGTTGGTGGTCATTTGGCATCCAAACAGGCTTTTACTGTAGTAATAGAAAAAGACAAAGATGGATGGCTTGTAGCTGACGTCCCGGAACTTGAAGCGTGCCATACACAGGCAAAAACAATGGATGAGCTGCTCAGGAGAATAAAGGAAGTAATAGAATTGTGCCTTGAGGAGCAGCAGGAAGTCGCTTCTTCCAGCTTTGTTGGCGTGCAGGTCGTAGAGGTGTAAAGCCTTGAAGCCTGTCCCGGCGAAAAAGATGCTCAAAATAGTCGAGAGCCTCGGTTTTCAATTCTCCAGAATCACAGGTAGCCACCACCGCTTTGCGCATCCGGATGGCCGCAAAGCAACAATACCGGTCCACGGCAACGAGCCGATTGGAGAAGGGCTCCTCAATAAAATCATAAAGAAAGACCTGAAAATGGACAAAAAAGAATTCATGAAACTGCTGGAAGAATTTTGATTTCTTGCAATAATGCAAATGCCGTGCACTTATCCGCCTTTAGCCAGCCCCTCTTCAATCGCCTTTATCCTCGCGTCCTGCGTGTCGTTGCGCTTCTTCTCCGCCGCAAGCTTTTGCTCGAGCTGCCTGATTTTCCTTGCCTGCTCCCCGATTGTCTTCTGCTGGGCCAAGACAGTGCCATTCAAGTCCTGAACCTGCCTGTCCACTTCCTGCACCGCCCTCACGGCAGGTGCGATTAGTTCCAAATTTGTCCCGAACCCTGCGTTGCAATTTGATGATTTTAATCGTCTTCGCTTTTGGCAAACTTTTTTACCAGTTCGCCTGTCGTGTATACCTTAATGGCGCCCTGTTTTTTCAGAGCCTTGTCGTTTGTCCAAATGCCACAATCGTGTTTTAACCCCAAAGCCAAATAGAGCACATCATCCTTGTCGGGACTCAACCCATAAGCCTCATCCACTTTCTCTTCAAACTCTGGCAGCGGGATAAAAGTTATCCTCTTTTGGAGCAATGCCAACTGTGTTCCAAGTTCCGGCTCCGACAGGCCGGATTTGGCCAAGATTTCACTTTTGTGCCCCTCTAGCTCTTCCAGCAAAAACTCAGGCGCAATTATGCCAATCTCTTCCGAAAAAATCAGGTCAACCGTTTTGCCTTTTCCGGCTATAAGCGCAGCCATGACTATATTTGCATCCACTACAAGAAGCATTTATTTACCGCCTCGCTTTTTCGAGGCGCTCTTGCATCCCCCTGTTTATCTTTCCCCCTATTTCCAAAGCATCCTTTTCAGTGAGCCTTGACTTTGAAACAATTTTTTTGAACAAGCTTAACTCTGCAGCCCTTTGGGTAACAGCCTGCCTGGCCGTCCTTTCCCAGTTCACTATCCGCGAGCTTTTCATCTGCTTTTCAAGTTCATCCGAAACCGGCACAACCAACTCAGCCATAAAAATACCTCTAATATTTACTCTGTCGCCCCTGAATAAAAGCCTAACTCCAGGCCAGCCTCTCCTCAATTGCCTTCAGCCTCGCATCCTGCTCCGCATTCTTCTTTTCCTGCGCCCTGACCTTGCCCTCGAGCTCCGCAATCCTCTTTTCCTGCCCATCAATGGTCTTCTGCTGTTCTACGGCCGCCCTGTTCAAATCCTGCACTGCCCTGTCGATTTCCTGCACTGCTTTCACCGTCGGCGCGATTAGCTCCGAGTAATTCAGGCCGTAACGGTCGGAGTTCGAATCGTAATGCACCCCGGGTGCCGTGTCTTTTCCGCTAGCCGTGAGCGCATCCTGCGCCGCGAAAAGCTATTTTGATTCGTTTTCCTGTAAAATTATTATAACTTGTCGGTGAGTTTAGGATAGTGAACTGTGCTCAGGTCCGCTAGGAATTCAACAGGAATTTTTACCCCCGGAACCTCGTCAGCCTTAAAGCTTCTTTTAATCATTTTTTCGAGTTTCATTTCTCCTCGCCCCCTCATCAAAATCCTTTTATACAACAAAACCGTTCTTAAGAGTATTGTCAGGATTTATATTTTACATAAGGTGGTTAAAGATGGCTGTTAATGCGCGTTTAGTTCTGAAATCCGGTTCCTCACGATATTCCGGTAAATGGGTTGCCATAAGAAACCAAAAAGTCATAGCAAGCAATGAAGATGCTGGTAAAGCTTTTTTAGAGGCAAAAAGAAAATCCTATGAACAAAAATTTGTTCTGGCAAGGGTCCCGGAAAAAAATCAGGCAATGATATTATAAAGCTGCCAACGGCAAGATTTTGAGAAGTGGAATAGTTTGGAGATTGAAATTCCGTTCAGGCAGTTCAGGCCGGACAATTTCCCTGCCCCGCTCATAGAAGCCACCTTCTCAAACGGAAACCAAAAAATCCCGGTTTTATGCCTCGTTGACTCCGGCGCAGATTTTACAACCATGCCCCAGTCACTGGGCATACTGCTCGGAATAAACTTTGAGAGAATAGCGCCGTATGAAATCCGGAAAAAGTGGGAAGAACTCGACAAAAACAATCCAAAAGAACTGAAAAAACTTGTTGAAGAAATAACAGGCAAAAAATATGCGCTCCCTACTTCTTTTGGATGTGCATGTGGCAACACAACCCAGGCAAAATACTACCCTGCCACAATTGAGCTGAAAGAAGGGTTCAAAAAAGAAATTCTCGTCCTGTGGAGCCCACAGAACACAACCCCCTTACTTGGCAGAATCGGATTCTTTGACAAAATGAAAGAAATCATTTTCAAAGATGAACAAAAGCTAATGCTAAAATTCTGAAACAAACAGCAGAAGCACTGGCCATTTTCCCAAAACTTTAAATCAAAAGCCCTCTTGCCCCAGCGCTCCAATATTGCTAAGCCAGATGCCTACTATTGCTAACCCCAGCGCTCCAATACTTCTAACCCCCGCAAACACGGTTTACGGGGGGCTTTCACGGGTTTTGAAACGGTTTAAGACCCACGGTTTTGCATGGGTTCACGGTTCTGTTTTCGGTGGGTTCGGAACAGACGTATGGTTACTTTTGCTTCGCCAATTGTCATGTCCTTTGTAACCGCCTGCGCGCCGCCCTGCCCGTCGTTGCACTTCCTTTCCCGGCCCTTAGCCTTTTGTGTTTTCTGGAACCTGTAAACGTCAAAATTATTAACCCAAGCTGCACAATATTGATGTGATGCCATGGTTTCAGCAGTTAGCTTGAAGTCCGTTTACATGGAAATAAAATCTCTCCGCAGGGATGTTGAAGCCGTCAAGCAGGCAATAATCCCCGAAGAGAGGATTTCCTTAAAAGAAATGAGGGAATTAAGGAAAATCGCCAAGGAGATGGAAGCCGGCAGGGAAAAATCGTTCAAAGAAATATTTGGATGAGGCGATTTTCTTGCTTGAGGTAAAATTTTCCAATAAGGCAGAGAAGTTCCTGAAAAAGTGCGAGCCCAAACTTCTTGCCAGGCTAAAAGAATTGTTTGCCCACCTGGCCATAGAGCCCGTGCCTTTCAAACAATACGACCTGACAAAACTCACTGGCTCTAGCCACATGTACAGAATCCGGCTCTCAAGCCACAGGGCCGTTTACCAAATCAATTCAGAGCGGAAAACAATAAGTGTGCTGAAAATAGAAAAACGGTCTGACAGCACATATGACTTCTGAAATTCATCCATTCTTCGTCAGCCTCTCCTCAATTGCCTTCAGCCTCGCAACCCTTTCGCCGGTTGGGAGCGACGGTGACCTGCGGTCAGCCTTGCTTTGCAAGCCTCTGCTCAATCGCCTTCAGCCTCGCATCCTGCTCCGCATTCTTCTTTTCCTGCGCCCTGAGCTTGCCCTCGAGCTCCGCAATCCTCTTTTCTTGCCCATCAATGGTCTTCTGCTGTTCTACGACCGTCCTGTCCAAATCCTGCGCAGTTTTGTCAATCTCCTGCACCGCCCTCACGGTCGGGGAGATGAGTTCCGCGTAGTTGAGGCCGTAACGGTCGGAGTTCGAATCATAATACACCCCAGGCGCCTTATCATTCCCGCTAGCCGCAATAACATCCTGCGCCGTGAAACCGTATCTTGTGGGCCCCCCGCCCTGGCTCGGAATCCAATTGAAGGTAACCGGCCTCAAAGCCCGGATGAAACCAAGCCCAAGGTTTGTGGGGTTTATGTTTTCCTTGAGGCGCGCATCGGAGGCCTGGATTGTGCCGAAACATGCATTGCAGGTTTTATTCCTTTTGTAGTTGCTTGATTACAATGGACCCTCTAAGAGTGATGTTCGACACAAGCGTTTACAGCCATTTGGCCATAACCCACAGGGCGTTAAGGCAGAAAATTTTTGATTCTGACAACCTCAAAATTTACGGGTGCGACGTGGTCAGAAAGGAACTCCGTCAAACCCCTCCCGGCAAGAAGGTCTGGACAAGAAAACTCAGAATCCTCATGCTAAACGATTATGATGTGCTTATAGGCAGGCATGGTGCCATGGCGGGGGATTTGGCAAGCTATCTCGCCACAGAATACTCCAAGGAATACGGGGGAAAGGCGCCCGAAGGAAAAATGCGGAATGATTTCCTCATAGTGGCTGCTGCATCTCTCAAGGGCATTGAGCACATCTGCACGGAAGACTTCAGCACGATGGCCTCAGGGGATGCGATAAAATCTTATGCGGCAGTCAACGAAAGAAACGGGGTAAAAACCCCGAAATTCGTCAGCCTCGCAGGGCTTGACGCGATGCTCTAGACCTTCACCGACTTGCCAGTGTGATACTTTATGAACTCTTTTGCGGCTTTCCTGAACGCCGGGTCCTTATTGGCCTCTTCGATAGCAGCACTATTAGCCCTAAATTTAGCTATCTCTCCCTTGGAGCGGAACCTCTGCTCGGTAGCCTGCTGCTTCTGGTACATCACAAAACCACTAATACTATTTAAACCCCTTTCACCAATAAAAACCTAACCCTTCGCCAGCCTTGCCTCGATTGCCTTCAGCCTCGCATCCTGCTCCGCATTCTTCTTTTCCTGCGCCCTGACCTTGCCCTCGAGCTCCGCAATCCTCTTTTCCTGCCCATCAATGGTCTTCTGCTGTTCTACGGCCGCCCTGTTCAAATCCTGCACGGTTTTGTCAATCTCCTGCACCGCCCTCACAACCGGCCGATTAACTCGGAGTATAGCCATCCGCTAAAATAATTGAACATTCAGTTTTTGGAATTGCTGTTTAAACGGGCGAAATCAGCAAAAAACTGGTGAAAATTCGGAACAAAAGTTCAAAAATTAAAGAATTTAGCTATAATTCAGGCCGTAACGGCCGGGGCTTGTTTTTCCCTCTTTTCATACACGGCGTGCAACGGCGCGAACTCGTAATAGTTCTGGTCATCGAACCACGCGCACCGGAAATCCCTCACCATTAGCTTTGTCCTGGATGCGAGCGCCAGCGCATAGGTTGTGAGTTGGTTCACCGCATTCACTTTACCCGCTTCCGGCTTGTAATCGAGAATGTGGATTTGGCCGTTCCTCACCTGCACAACATCAATATGGCCCGTAATCGGAGTTTTTTGGCTCACCGGAAAAGGCATTACGAATCCCCTGCCATTGAAGTAGGCTATGTCATCATTAGTGAGGTAAACAGGCACCTCGCACGCAACCGTGCTCGAATCGTTTGTGAGCATGAACTCCTGCACCACTCCGTGGCGCTCCCTGTTGCTCCTTGCAAGGTTCAAAGCCAGCCCGCACAATTTATTCGCAAGATTGTTCTTGCTTTTTTTAACAAAAGGCAATGTCTCAAAACCAATCTGCGAACTCCTCTCCAGCTTTTCCTCTTCCCCCTTCGGCGCAAAAATGTGATGCGGGAACTTTTGAGTCGGGATTTTTGCGAAATACCCCTTCAAAGGCTTTTCAAGCCTGCCGATGTCCGAGAATTTGTTGTTGTAGCGCGTGTCCCTGAAAAGCAGTTCCATCTTCGCCCTGTGCACCATGAACCTGTAAGGAAGGTTGTTGTGCATGAACTCGTGCACCTCCATTATTTCCTTGGGTTCGAATAGCTCAACTGCGCCTGCGCGGAGCTTGGCAAATGTGCAAACCCCGCCATATTCTCCAAGCCAATTCGAAATTGTTTTCTGCGACGGTTTTGCATGGAAACGCCTGCCCAGGAGTTCAGCGGTTTGGGCCTGTGAATGCCCTTTATTGTAGAGGGAAACCGCGTTCAGCACCACGCGGAGAGGAAAAGTCTTTCCACCGCCATCCCCTGAAAGCGTGAAGGTCTTTTTGCATTCCCTGCAAAAGTACCTCTGGAAGCTCTGGAGCCTGTTGCCCCGCACGCCGGATTTTTTCACGTTTCCCGAAGCGCAATTGGGGCACGAAATGCCGTTTATTTCTGCTGGCAAGATAACTCACTTCCGCAAAACTTTCTCAATGTCGCCGAGGTCAAGACAATGCACCTTTTTTCCATTGAATTCGCCGATTCTCCTTTTGAAGGATTTTGCAAAAACAGCGAATTCCCCTGTTCTCTTTTCATTGTTCCACTCAACAAAACCGGTTTTTTCCGCAAGAGATTTCACCACTTCCGCAGCATCAACATCATTGCTCCACTTGCACTCGGCGAAAAGAATGCCGTTTTCCATTTCATTAATCGCAAGAATGTCGATTTCATAAGCCTCTCCGCCAGCCTTCCCCCACTGCGGGCCAATCCTGTTAAACCCCTGAGGAAGAAGGCCGCCGTTTGCCTGCAAAATTTCCATCATGGTTTTTTCGAATGCCCTCCCACAATAATCGCCAAAGTTTTTCCTGAAAAAGGAAATTCCATCCGTTCCGACCCCTGACTCAAGTTCAGCATAGTAGGGCCAGACGAACCTGCTCCAGAACCCGATGAACCTGTCCTTGATGTAAAACCTCACGCTCTTCTTGTTGGCCCCGATTACCGGCTGCCGTTTCTCCACGAACCCATAATCGGCAAGCACCGAGAGGTACTTGCTTATTTCCCCCGCCTTGACCCCGCAGTCATTCGCTATTTTTGACGCTTCGGTTTTTCCGCCTGCCACCGAAAAAAGGATTTTCGGGTAAAGCTCGGAAGTGGGAAAGCTCTCCTTGAGCAGCAGCTTTCCTTCCCTCAGAAGCAGGCCATTTTTTGAAAAAAAAGCCTTTTCTATTTCCTCCAGCGAAGGCTTTTCAATTACCTCCAAATACCTCGGTATCCCGCCCACGATAAAGCAGGTGCGGAAAACCTCCTCTGCCCCTGCGCCCCCGCCATACCATGCGAACACTTCGGCAAGCTGCAGCGGCATGAGCTTGAGGATTGCCGTTGCCCTGCCATACAGAGGGCTTTTCAGGGAGTAATTCAAGTCTTCCATAATCCTAATCAGCGAACCGGAGAGCACGACTTTTAACTGTTTTGGCTTGGCTATTTCCTCCCAAATGCCCTGGAACTCGCCGGCAGAACCTGCAATGTAGGAAAACTCGTCAATGAAAACAACGGATTTTTCCGGAATCGCCTCGAATGCATTTCTGAAAGAAGAGGGGGAAAAGCTCGGCAGGCTGAATGCCTTTGCTACTGCTGAAGCAAATTTTGCAAGGTTTGTGGCACGGTCCGCATCCTCGAGCATCACAAAAACATCCGCCTTGACAGCCTTCATTAGTTCCCGTAAAAGCCTGCTCTTGCCAACCCTCCTTCGCCCGTAGAGCAAAACGAGTTCCGGGCCGGGCCTCGATAATGCGGCCTTTAAAGAGTCCAGTTCACCAACCCTATCAATAAGGGATTTTTCTTCCATGAATTTATATAAATTCAATCAATATATAAATGTTGTTGCCTGTAAAAATTATCCCGCACAACATTATGCAATGCTGCATAATAATCAACAGGCGACGAATACTGCTAATGCCAGCAACCGAATATTACTAATAAAACAACCTGATTTTTCTAGTAGCGCAGCAACCAAATCCTACTAAGCCCCTAAAACGCGGTTTACGGAGGGCTTTCATGGGTTTTGAGGCAGTTCAAGGAGCCGATTTTCGGATTGGCTTACGGTTCTGTTCCGGTGGGTTCGGAACAGACGTATGGTTACTTTTGCTTCGCCTGTTTTTCTTCAATTGCCTTCAGCCGCGCATCGTTGCGCTCCTTTTCAGCCTCGAGCTTTTTCTCAAGCTGACACAGGTTGCAGGCCTTTTGAAAAGAAGATTTTAAATAAACGTTACGCCCATCTTGTATAGATTGATATGGGCGAGGCGAGTCTTAGCACTGTCTTCAGGGAACTCAGGTCCCTTAGAAGCGAGGTAATGGCGGTAAGGTACGCGCTTATTCCAACCATAAGGCTATCCGGCAAAGAGCTTGGTGAATTAAGAAAAATAAGAAAAGATATGGAAGCTGGCAAAGAAAAATCCTTCGGGCAAATTCTAAAAGAACAAAAATCGTAAAAGTGATTTTTCTTGTTTGAAGTCTATTTGGCCCGCAAGGCAGAAAAATTCTTTATCGGCTGTGAGCCAAAACTCAAAGAACGCCTGCGGATACTTTTCGCTGATTTAAGGGAAAACCCAGTCCCAGCCAAAATGTATGACCTGAGGAAAGTCGAGGGGGAACAGGACACTTACAGGATAAGGCTATCGAGCCACAGGGCGATATACACGGTTTACTGGGACGAGAAAACAATCAGAGTGACCCGGATAGAAAGAAGGAAAGGCAACACCTACGACTTCTGAAAACCCCATTTCTTTAGCCCTTTGCCAGCTTCTCTTCAATTGCTTTCAGCCTCGCATCCTGCTCCGCGTTCCTCTTCTCCTGCGCGCTGAGCCTGTTTTCCAGTTCTTTGATTTTCCCAGCCTGCTCCCCAATTGTTTTCTGCTGCTGTGAAATGAGCCTGTTCTGGCCCCGCACCTGCGCATTCAAATCCTGCTGGCCTGCATCAAGCTCCTGCACGGCCCTCACAGCAGGCGCGATGAGCTCCGAGTAATTGGGCAGCAGCGGGCGTTTTGCTCTTCTGCCCCAAAACCCGCGTTGCCGTTTTTAATTACTTTTGCAGTTTACTGTTTTGCCATGAATCACCCCACAAGAGTAATGTTTGACACAAACATTTATGGTCTGCTTGCAGAACTGCCGGACGCTGAAGAATTTCTTTTGAGAATTGCCTATTCCGGAATAATGGTCTGCGGTTCAAAAGTCGTCAGGAAGGAATTGCGTGACATTCCGCTTGGAAAAACCATTGACGGTAAAAACCTAAGAAGTGTTACCCTAAGCATCTATGACACGCTCGTAAAGGAGAAAAGAAACTATTCCATTACAGCCTTTGTTGAGGAACTTTCCCAAGATTACAAGCGCAATTACGCGGGAAAGAGCCCTTTACATGAACTCGAAAACGACTTCCTCATTGCAGCAACAGCTTCAGTTCACCATTTGGATATTGTTTGCAGCGATGACAGGAAAACAATGGCCTCAAAGGAAAGCATCATTGCATATAACGAAGCCAACAGAAAATACGAGCTGCCAACACCAAAATTCATAAAATTCGGCGAACTGGAAAATATTGTCAGGTCGTCAACTCAATGAACTTTTTCACAACAGCCCTAAAACCAGGCCTCTTCTGCAAAACATTAATCCTTCTGCCAACGGCCTTCAACCTCTTCAAATCCGCCTTGGAATAACCTTCTCTCTCAACAGTCTTCTGGTACATCACAAAACCACTGTAACTATTGTGCACTCCGGCGAATAAAAGCCTAACCCTTCGCCAGCCTCTCCTCAATCGCCCTCAATCTCGCATCCTGCGCATCGTTGCGCCCCTTCTCCGCTTCGAGCTTCTTTTCGAGCTCCTTGATTTTCGCTGCCTGCTCTTCAATGATTTTGTTCTGGCCCTGCACCTGCTTGTCAACTTCCTGCACCGCCCTCACAGTCGGAGCGATTAGCTCCGAGTAGTTGAGTCCATAGCGGTCGGAGTTAGAATCATAATACACCCCTGGTGCGGTGTCCTTTCCGCTTGCCGCAAGCACATTCTGCGCGGTGAAGCCAAAGCGTGTCCCACCGCTTCCCGAACCGTTCTTCCAATTATATGCAATGGGCTTGAGCTCGCGTATGAAATCAAGCCCGAGGTTCACATTCGGAAGGATTTCCTTGAGCCGTGCATCCGAAGTCTGGATAGTCCCGTTCGAAGCAAAAATGTTCTGCCAACGCAATGAAGAGGAGCCGAAATCATATGTTTTGTCTGCTCCCGGCAGGACATTGCCGTCGCTGTTAATCCTCATCCGCTCAAATTTGGTGGTCCCGGAATCTGAGGTTGAGAACTGGAGATAGCCGCGCCAGTTTCCGGAGGTGCCAGTTTCCTTTCTTCCTGAGATGGTGGCAAACGAGGAATTGGCAGTCCCATCGCCCATACCGCCAAGGCCAATCATGCCCCCGACATCAGCGGCCTGCGGTTCTGTTGTGTGGACATACAGATTGCCATTGTTATTGAACCCCATGTTCGCAGTATTCACATCCAACGAAGCCACCGGAGCCGATGTTCCCACACCAACCTGCCCGTTCTTGTCCACCAGCAATCCCACAACCGGATTGATGTTCCCGTTCGCGTCCACCCTGAAAACATCCGCGTTAGAATTAATACCGTTCACATCCAAAAGCGCGTCCGGGGTGGGATCAGAGAGGCCGACTCTGCCGGTGTCCCTCTCAAATGCCATGACAGTATTCCATGGGCCTCCGTAGTTTCGCTCAATGAAGAGGTCTTCCAAAGAGTTAGCGCTTGCTGTAGTGTCCTGCCTTATTTGCCAGTTAGGCACTGTTGATGCAGAGCCCACCCTGGCAAAAACAATGTTCCCAAAACCACTGGAAGCCGCGCCTGCAGAATCTGACGCCCTTTCGGAAAGTATGCCGCCAGTCACCTGCAACTTCTGTGCAGGGCTCGTGGTGCCGATTCCAACGTTGCCGTCGGGTGCGATTCTCATCCGCTCGCTTGGCGCTGTGGTGCCTGTGTCAGTGGCCCTTGTGGCAAATATGAGTGCGGCTGTTGTCTGGTTTGTCTGGTCAACCGTTATCGCGCCTATCACCGCAGGAGACCTATGGGTAGCGGCCGACTTATACCCAAACCCTATCTGCCCATAATGGCCAGTAGAACCCATTCCGGTGCCCAGCATAATCTCTGTCCCTTCCCCAAGGGTGCCGCATCCAACGGTCGAACAGGGTTTGAAAACATCAAGATAAGCCCTAGGGGTTGTAATGTTGATTCCGACGTTGCCGTCGGAAGCGAGTATGTACAGGCTTGGCGTGCCTGTTCCGCTGGGGGTTACATTGAAGTCCCCGGAAGCGTTTATTTGCGCGCGGGTTGTTGTTCCGGTTGCAAAGTTAAGCGAGCTTGAACCTGCGGTCCCTATCCACATGCTGCCCGAATCGTTGTATATCTGGCCAGTGCCTGCGGCGGCCGCACCCAAATCATTATTGCCAGAATATGCAGAACCAAATTTTATCATGCCCAAAGTCTGCAAACTCCCGCTAACATTCGCCCTCGCAAAAACCCTCCCGTTTCCGCTGGTGGACGTATTGTCAACAGATATTGAAACATTATCCGAAGCCGCGGACTTTGCCAGATGCATGGCATACGCAGGCCAATTCGCGGAGCCGCTGCCTGTTCCCATCCCAATATTCCCATTCGCCTTCACAAGCAGCAAATTATTCGCCGAAGAGTCCTCCACCCGAAAAACATTCGAATCGCCCGAAGCGCCCTTGACCTGAAGGCGCGCGCCAGGCGTTGTCGTCCCAATCCCCACGTTGCCGTCCGAGAGGACAACAAATTTTCCCGCGTTTACATCGAAAAGGGCGTTTGCCGAAGGGCTGCCGGTGTGTATTCCTACCCCCCATGCCGGAGAGTCGCTGCCTGCGTTTATGTGAATGACGTTTTTCCTGTTGCTTGTGCCAAACTCTAGCTGGTGGTTTGTGGTCGTGTACAGCCAGGCATTGTCAGAGGAATTAGGCCCAGCCAAAATCAATGTCCTATTGGAGCCATCCTTGAACTGTATCCTTGGCACGGCACCGCCCAAACTCAAAAGCTGGCTAGGCGACGTGTCCCCGATACCGACGTTGCCGTCCGAGATTGCATATAACCCACTCCCTGTCCCCACCACAAAGGCGCCACCGTTGACTTGGAACGCATCAAGAGTCGGGTCCCAAGTAGTATAACCAAGTTCCACACTGTTCGATTGCCAGCTGATTATCGGCTCCCCACTTGCTTTTTTGTGGTCAATTATAATCCCCCCGAAGCTACTTGAATTTTCCGAGGAGAACCGCGCAATAGATTGACCAGACCCATTCACATCCAAGTAATAAGTAAGCGAAGTCCGTCCCACTCCCACGTTCCCGTTCTTGTCCACCAAAAGCCCAACAAGCGGATTGATGTTCCCGTTCGCATCCACGCGCAAAACATCCGCGTTCCAATTTATCCCGTTCACGTCAAGCAGGGCATCGGGCGTGGTGTCGTTTAGGCCTATTTCCCCGGTATTATAATTAACGACCAGTGAATTGGTTGGTGTTGCCGCAAGATTGGTCTGGAACGCCAAATCCCCGGTCGAATCATTATACCAAATCCTCTGATAGCTCGCAACGCCCGCATTGCCAAAGCTCAAATAAACATTCCCGCTCGGAGCCGCACCAATGTTGACATCGCCCGCAACATCAAGCTTCGCCTTAGGGCTCACAGTCCCAATCCCGACGTTCCCATCCGTTGTAATCGTGATGCGCGTAGTGTTTAGCGTCTGCAAAGAAAGAGCATTATTATCAAAACTGCGCAGCGTGTTCGCGTTCAAACCCCCATAAGCGTTAAGGTCGCCGCGGAAAATCGCGTTCGAGGAAGTGTTAATCAGCCCGGTGAACGTGCCGATGTATGAAGTTCCGGTAACATTCAAATCGCCCACAACATTTAGCTTATTCGCGGGCGTTATCGTCCCAATGCCCACATTCCCATCATTCCCAATCCGAACCTTGCTAACTCCAGTGGTATTGAAATCAATGTAGCCGGCCGAACTCGCATTGAAAATCAAATTATTCGCGGCAAAAGTGAACTGCGTGAAGAGCACCAAACCAATAAGCAAAACCGAAGCAAGCCGGCGAAAATCAGAAACCCCGTCATCCTCGACAAGAACCTGCGGGATTATTCTCCACTGCCCGCCGCGCGCAGGGCCAATGCGCTCCAAAAGCCCTTCGGCAACAAGAGATGACATTACCATCCCGGTTTGCGCCGGCGCAGAGCCGGTGAGC
>OBEQ010856350.1_pt1 | contig 106674 bp, 116 predicted proteins | sample 1670901 | NCBI WGS metagenome assembly OBEQ01 (sample SAMEA104232315, study PRJEB22302) | groundwater metagenome | biome: forest; feature: aquifer; material: groundwater | place: USA | collected 2011-08-07 | depth 5.4 m
AAATTTCTGGACTTAGCCTGCCTTCGATTATATAATGTGGATTAATCCGAAGGATTAAATGGGGCTCCATCGTCTAGTGGTCTAGGACGCATGGTTCTCATCCATGTAACACCGGTTCGACTCCGGTTGGAGCCACAAAATTATTTTGGCGAAGTCCAAAGTAATTTTGTGCTTCCACAAGAGTTGGCCATTGGTTCGGTTTTTCGGAACTCTACTGAAACAACGATTTCAGTAGAAGTGCAGAAAAATGCGGATCTGCATTGCAGATCGCAACTCCGGGTGGAGTAAATAAAATAAATGAAAAAAGTTTTAGTCTGCCTGATATCATTTTTGCTGCTTATTTTTTCAATGACGTCTGTTGGCGCGGCCAACCAGATTGAATTTCCGCGGGCATCGGAAGGGCAAATAAATGAAGCTCTAACCAAAATTGTGCCTTTGCGAATAATTCCTTCCAACCCTTTTTATTTTTTTATTACCGGCAAGGAAATAATTCTTCGAGCCTTTGCGCCGTCAAGTGTCAAGAGGGCGGAGTTTGATATGACGCTTTCGGGAAAACGACTCAAAGAATCTTACTTGCTGGTTGCCAATGGGGATATTAAAAACGCCAGTTTCAACATGATTCGATATGGGGGTAAGCTTCGGGAAATGACCGGCGGACTTGACCGCGCCAAATCCCAAAACCAAGACGTAGCCAATTTGATCGGCGAAATTGCCGAAAATTTAAAGAGTCAAGAGGTATTATTTTTCGCAATTGGTAAAAGGTCTGAAGGGCTCGCTGATGGGCACAATTTTGGCAAAAATTATAATGAGGCGGCGGCGGCATTTGTTGATGCCATCTTGGCGCTTAACAATTTTAGGCCGGGAATCCGCGACCGGTTTAAAAGTGCCAGCGGCGCGGCGGCACCGGAGGAAAATTTACGCAACAGTGCCCCTAAAACCCCCGGTTTCGTTGAGGCTTCACCAGCGGTTGTACCAAGTAAGATTATTTACTAGAAGAAAGTTAATTAGAGTCGACCTGCTTGGACTAGCTTCGAACAATTTTGATAAATTTAATGTACGTCCTCAGGCCACACCCTGATTGCTAGGCAGGAGTCCAATTTACATCTATGTTATACTTTGCTTGAAAGGAATTTTGCTCCATGACTAACTTACCAAAAAATCCCAAACCCAATTACGAAGGTAAAAACGAGAGTATAATTGATAAAAAATCGGCTAGAATCAATAGCAAAAAAATCTTACCGGCATTGATTAGAATAATGAAAAGTAATAAAAAACTTGAGAAAGAATTAAAAATGGAAATGAATGCAAGTGCTCTTTGATGGTAATGCTTCTAAAATAATTCAGTCCGAAAAGGTTGCTCTTATTGATAATGACTTTCCAGGGTTACTCTATTATGATGAAGATATACTAAAGGGAACTGTCGGACTTTTTTCAGAAAAACGAATATATCTCCATCCTTTCACAGAATTCGAGTTTTTAAGGGACGTTTTTACATCAGAGGTCAGAGCCTTAAAAGAGAAATTTGTTGCCCAACCAATTTTTGGTCATATCAGCCAAGAAAGCCATATGAAAGTTTTTCCAAAACTTTTAGAAAATGCGCTTCTTTTATCAAAAATTTTTGCCCACCAAGCTAAAAAGGGCAATAAAAACACAAGTAGTTTTGTAGATTTAATTTTAGCAGGACTTTTAATGTTTTTAAAAGACAAAGCCATTCTAATCATGGGGAATAAGAAGGATTTCCCGTCATGCGTCTTTGATACACTTTCAGTCTTAAATGCAGAGCAAGAAGATGGCAGCATGAGAGCTATTTGTATTATGGAATTTAATCGAAACAAATTTGATGCTTGCCAAAAACAATTAAGCAAAGTCCAGTAGTGGATTCTAACGTCTTCTCGAGAGTCTGGGACTAGACCAGGAACGGAATTAATAGGAGGGCCACAATATTGATAATCTTGATCATGGGGTTTATCGCTGGGCCGGCTGTATCTTTATATGGATCGCCGACAGTGTCGCCGGTAACAGCGGCTTTGTGAGCGTCGGAACCCTTACCGCCGAATTTACCCGATTCAATGTATTTTTTGGCATTATCCCAAGCGGCTCCGCCGGTTGTCATGGAAATGGCCACAAAAAGCCCAGAAACTATCGTGCCCATTAAAAGGCCGCCCAGCGCCTTTGACCCCAGAGTGAAACCAATAATAATGGGAGCAACAATAGGAATAAGTGCCGGTACGACCATCAATTTTAAGGCCTTTTTGGTAACAATATCGACGGCTTTATCGTACTGAGGCTTTTGGGTACCTTTCAAGATTCCCGGCATCTGCTGAAACTGGCGCCTGACTTCTTCTACCACTGCCCCACCGGCAATGCCGACTGCCTCCATGGCATAAGAGGCAAATAAAAATGGCAGGGACGCACCGATTAGCAGGCCGACGAGAACCTGCGGATCTGAAAGAGCGAATTGCACGCCGGCACCGCGCGCGGCAAGCTCCTGGGAATAAGAAGCGAATAGAACCAACGATGCCAAGGCAGCTGAGGCAATGGCGTAGCCTTTAGTTATAGCTTTGGTAGTGTTGCCGACAGCATCCAAGGGGTCAGTGACATTTCTCACCCGTTTGGGCAGATGGGCCATTTCGGCAATACCGCCGGCGTTATCGGTAATCGGGCCGAAGGCGTCAATTGCCACGATTATTCCGGTCAGTGACAGCATTGAGGTAGCGGCAACCGCTACTCCATAGACTCCAGATAGGGCGAAAGCAACAAGAATTCCCGCGCAAATTACCAGAACTGGCCAAAAGGTGGAGCGCATGGAAACAGCCAGCCCGGCAATAATATTTGTGGCGTGGCCCGTTTGGGAAGCGGCAGCAATTGACTGGACAGGCTTATATTTAGTGGCGGTGTAATATTCGGTAATGAAAACCATTAAGAGGGTAACGACAATACCGACAATTGAGGTGAGATAAATATTGAGAGGATCATAAATACCATTGGCGTTTAGCATAATCTGTGTTGCCGGATAAAAACCAAGGATCGACAGGACGGCGGCGGCGATTAAGCCCGCGTAAAGAGCACCCATGATGCTTTTATTCTTGGGCAATCTGACGAAGAAGATACTTATAATCGTGGCTATAATGCCAACACTTCCCAAAACGATAGGATAAAGAATGGCACCAATGGAGTTTTTAAAAATGAGCGAACCCAAAAGCATCGCCGCGATAATGGTGACGGCATAGGTTTCGAAAAGATCGGCAGCCATTCCGGCGCAATCACCGACATTATCACCGACATTATCGGCAATGACCGCCGGGTTTCTGGGGTCGTCTTCGGGAATCCCGGCTTCTGCTTTGCCGACCAAATCGGCACCGACATCGGCGCCTTTGGTAAAAATGCCACCGCCAAGACGGGCAAAGATTGAAATTAGTGAACCGCCAAAACCTCAACCTATAAGACCGGCAAGATCGCCAGTGGCGCCAAAATAACCGGCAACGGCAAGAAGAGAAAGGCCAACAACTAAAAGCCCGGTTACTGAACCACCGCGAAAAGCAACATTTAAAGCTTCGGCAAGACCGGACTTTGCCGCCTGAGTTGTACGGACATTGGCGCGAACCGAAATATTCATGCCGATAAAGCCGGAGGCGGCAGAGGCCGCGGCGCCAATTAGGAAACCGGCGGCGGTTTGCGGTGTTAAGAGGAACCAAATGAGGCCGAAAATGATGACTGCAACGGCGGCGATTACCATGTACTGCCTTTGAAGGTAAGCCGCGGCCCCTTCGGCAATAGCATCAGAAATTTCGCGCATTTTGGGAGTACCTGCGGGGAGGGAAACGATTTTGAACGAAGTAGCCACGCCGTAGAGAATCGCCGCCACGGAGGATATTAGAGCAAATGGCAGACCAAGCTGTGGATCGAGATTTATCACGGATTAATTAAAGCAGGTTTTTAAAAAAGCAGGCAAGGGGCAAGTGCGCTTTTCCCGCAATGATACAAAGAGATTTGGGAAAATGCAAGATATTTAGTTTGTCGGTTGGGGGACGGCGAAGGGTTTTGCGACTTTTTCTTTTTCCTTTTGGGGCTCTTCGCCTTTTTCTTTAGGAAGAGATTTTGTTAGAGCTACTTTGAGAACTTCATCCAAATGTTCCGCCAGGATAAATTGCATATCGCGCTTCACATTTTTAGGAATATCTTCAAGGTCTTTGCCGTTTTGTTTTGGCAGAATTATGGTCGTTAAACCGGCGCGGTGGGCGGCAAGAATTTTTTCTTTGACGCCACCGATTTCCAAAACGCGACCCCTTAAAGTTACTTCCCCGGTCATACCGACTTCACGGCGGACAGGAATCTTGGTAAGAGCGGAAACAAGCGCGGTGGTGATGGCAATACCGGCTGACGGGCCTTCCTTAGGAACGGCGCCTTCCGGAACATGGATGTGGATGTCGCTTTTGGCAAAAACGTTTTCCCCAATCCCCAAAACTTTGGCGCGGGAACGCACATAGGAGAGTGCGGCTTGAGCCGATTCCTTCATCACATCGCCAAGCTGACCAGTCATGATTAATTGACCTTTACCCGGCATGATCGTTACTTCGACAAAGAGGATTTCGCCGCCGGCCCAGGTAACAGAGAGACCGGTTGTCATTCCAACTTCATCTTTTTCTTCAGCAATGGCTCTCGTAAATTTAGCCGGTCCAAGATAGGCATGGAGCTGTTTTGGACTGATGATGATCTTAGCCTTTGCCTTAGTGGTAGCCAGCTTTTTGGCCACCTTTCTAAAAATTGATGCCGCTTCCCTTTCAAGTTCCCTGACGCCTGCTTCCCGAGTGTAGTGCGAAATCACGTCTTTTAAGGCACTATCCGTTATTTCCAACTTTTCCTTACTTAAACCGTGGGCTTCGAGCTGTTTTGGGATTAAGAAGCGTTTGGCGATATGGAACTTTTCGTCTTCCGTGTAACCGGGGAAATTGATAACTTCCAGGCGGTCGCGAAGAGCCGGCGGAATGGTGTCCAAAACATTGGCAGTTGCGATAAACAAAACGTCGGAAAGGTCGTAGGCAACTTCAAGATAGTGGTCGGAAAAAGAATTATTTTGTTCCGGGTCGAGGGCTTCTAAAAGTGCCGATGACGGATCGCCGCGGAAATCGGTGCCGATTTTATCGATTTCATCGAGCATAAAGACCGGGTTTTTGGTGCCGGCGTTTTTAATGCCCTGAATTATTCTGCCCGGCATAGCGCCAACATAAGTTCTTCTGTGACCGCGAATTTCCGCTTCGTCATGAATACCGCCCAGAGAGACCCTGTTGAACTTTCTACCAAGGGCGCGGGCTATGGATTTGCCGATTGATGTTTTACCGACGCCGGGCGGGCCGTAAAAACAAAGGATCGGACCCTTGATTTTGCCGACTAACTTGTGGACAGCAAGATATTCCAGGATTCTCTCTTTAACTTTTGGCAAACCGTAATGGTCTTCCTCTAAAATTTTGGCGGCCAGATCGACATCGGTTGATTTTTTCTTGTCCTTGACTTGCCAAGGCAGGTCGACTAGCCATTCCAAGTAGGTGCGGATATAGGATGATTCGGGATTGTAGGACGACATTTTGGCAAGCCTTACCAGTTCACGGTCTGCCTTAGTCCTGACGTCAGTTGGCATTTGGGCATCTTTGATTTTCTTCCTAAACTGGGAAATTTCCTGGCCGTCTTCGTCTTCACCCAGTTCTTTTTCAATCGATTTCATTTTTTCGCGCAGGATGGCTTCTTTGGTAACTTTACCAACCCTTTCCTGTGTTTCGGTGTCGATTTTTGAGGAAATTTCCAGAATTCTGATTTCGCGGGTTAAAAGTTCCGAAAGCCTGTCGAGCCTAGCTTTGGTATCCACCATCTCCAGAATTTGCTGTTTGTCGGCGGTTTTTAGGTCAATGGAAGCGGAAACTATATTGACAAGTTGGTTGGGGTCGTCGGTTGAAAAAATGTGGATGGATGATTCTAGGGTAAGGGTGCCGCCGAGTTCCCCGAATTTTTTAATTTTGGCAAGGATATTTCTAAAAAGCGCTTCGACTTCTTCGGTTTTTTGGGTAAGTTCGGGAATTTCTTCGACTTTGACAGCAAGGTACGGATCGATTTGGGAAAATTCTTTAAGATAAACGCGGCTGATGCCCTCGACGGCCAGATTATATTCGTTGTCGACTTTCCAAAGCCGGCGAATTAAACCGACAGTTCCGACAGAGTAGATATCGTTGGGGGCTGGGTTTTCGATGCGGGGATTTTTCTGGGCGACAAAAACAGCCAGGTGGTCGGTGGCCCAAGCACTATCAAGGCCGAGTTTGACTTTGGGACGACCGACGGTAATTGGGACCATGGAAGATGGAAAGACAACGGTATCGCGAAGCGGAACTATAGGAAGTTCGTTTTTAATTCTGGGTTTTTGCTGGTCTATAAATATTGCCACGTCTTTATTGTACCACCCGGATTAATCCGAATGGGGATTAGACACGTTCATGTAAACTGAACGTGTTTAGCAGATAACATACCATGAGTGCTAATTGGTGTCAAGAGAGTGATTGCTGATTGTTGATTGCTGATTGTTAATTGATGACTTGGTAAATTGCTAATCGCTGAATCGATAAATCGGTGAATTTGTATAGATAGCTTCGCTCGGCTATCACTTAATCTATCTTGGTAATACTAAATGTCGCGGCTGTTCCGCCCAATAATCCTAATCTTCTCGCTTGCTCTAAATCTTGTCTTGCTTCTAGTACTCCGTGTAAATCGGGAATATCAAAAAACACCGTTGTTCGGTAACTTTGACCATAGCTATCTACTCTTCGTACATGAACCCTTAAAGGAGCACTATGATCGTCGGGGAAACTTACCACCGGGTGTAACGCATCTTTATCTTGATAAAATGGCGTCCTTCTAAATAAGCGCGTTAAGGCTTCGAAAACTGGAAGGTCTAATACACCTTGAGTGTCTGGGGGCGGATCTGACCAGAAAAACCATCGAGGTTCAGATACATTAACATCCTCTATAACTGAATCTAAATCTGCGTCAGTCTTTACAGAAATTAAAGCATTCCGGGCAGCAGCCTCTGTAGATAAACTTCTCCCCATGAGGTATTCATCTATAGCTGTCCTTTGAGGTCTTTCTAGCATAGGGCAATTATAAAGCAAAAGGCAAAGTAAAGAAAAATGGATTTTCAATTTTTCAATTTAGTACGGGTTATCAACCAGAACCCGAAAATAAAAATTGGGATTAGTATTAAATATGCAACTTTAATTGTTCCGAGAGTTGCAGTATCAATTCTCCAGTTTTCGGCAATTGCGCGGGAGACTGCATAGAGAATCAGGTAAAGGCCGAAAGTCTGGCCGGGAAGTTTGAGTTTTCCCGACATTTTTATCAGGACTAAAAAGGCGATAGTTTCTAAAACCGCTTCGTAGAAAAACGTCGGATGAAAATGAGTGAAGAATAAGTACTGAGCTGGTCGATGCATCGGATCTATGTAAACTGCCCATGGAAGATTTGTGGGCGGGCCGAAACCCTCTTGGTTTACGAAATTACCGATGCGGCCGATGGCTTGACCAAGGATCAGTGCCGGAGCAATAAGATCTAGCAATTTAAAAAAGTCGATCTTTTTGATTTTGGCAAAGACCCAAAAGCCGATAAAAATTCCGGCAAGCGCGCCGAAAATCCCCAGTCCCCCATTTGTTACCGCCAAAATTTGGCCGGGATTTTGGGAGTAATAACCCCATTTATCAATTACGTGATAGAGACGGCCGCCAATGATCCCGAAAATAAGCGGCAGGAGAAGAAGCGGGTCATCAAACAAATCAGCTTTGATTTTGGATAAAGGCGCCCGTCTTTTGGTGATGGTCCAGCCCAGAATAATGGCAATGGCGATGACTAGACCGTAGAAGTGGATTATTAGAGGGCCGAGGGGAAATGAATTGGGAAGCATGAGTTATGTATTATGTATTAAGTATTTTGTATTTGGATCGGGCCAATTTCTTTAGTACGAATGATGTTGCTGCAATTATAGAAGAGGAAAGAAGAATGTTGACTGCCAACTGATTGGCAAATTCCACGAAAAACTGCTCGGGGAAAAGTTTTATTAGGTTATCGTCTGGCGGGAAAAGCCAAAGATTGTTAGTAAATAGAGCTTGATGGAATTTTATAAAGAGATTATCAAAAGCGTTCAGTAAACCAATTGATGCAGCCATAACGAAAATGATTGTAAGAGAAGAGGAGATTAAAAAAGAGTTAGCAAGAGTTTTTATTTGCTTTTTTAAAACTAAGAACATGGAAAGGATTAAAACTGGTAATGCCGAAAAATAAAATAGAAAAAACGAATTGCGAACTTGCGATTTAACATCGGATAGATGCAAAATTGCTTGGTTTGAGAAAAAATTTTGATCGAGTTTATTTTTCCCTCTAAAGTAGCCAAATAAATTATCGGTAGCATTATCCACAACTTTCTGATCTTTAAAATTTTGGTAAGTTCCGGCTTTTTGATAGAGCGATTTGTAGAAACTTTTATTGACAACTAATAAATTAAAATTCAAAAGGACAATCAAGACGGGTATAAAGATTACAAGCAGATACCCAATTATTTTTTCCATTATTCATCTACTGTAACGCTATAACCTGTTGTTTTAATTGTTCTTATAATCCTGCTAATATCGACTTGTTCCGAATCGAATTCGATTTCACAGACCATTTTGGCATAACTGGTTTTTGCTGATTTGATCCCTTCTAAATCTTCTAAATCGAAGTCTATATTCATTGCACATGAAGTACAGTGCATGCCTTCTATCTTTAATTTTTTCTTGGTAATTTGCGCCATATTAGATTACGTTTATTACACCTCTAAACATTCCCATGCTACACATAAATGGTATTTGTCCGGGTTGACTGGGGGCTGTAAATTGTACAGTATCGGAGAAGCCAAGCGGTATTATTTTCTGAATACCAAATTTTGGTATGGTGAAAGCCTGTGTACAGCCAACGCCGCCATTATTAACGAGATGAAGAGTTACCTTTGAACCTGCCTTTACTGTCAAATTATTTGGATTATAGCCTCTACCTTCGATACTAATAGTTGGCTCATTAACAGCCTGTGTTGTGTTATCTGCTACTTTCGCTTCAACGACTGAATTGCAAGAGGTGACAGCGCACCAAAGCCCTGTCCACAGCTTTTCAACAGTAAAATTGCTTCCTGTAAGTGCCATGGCATTGTTTATGTTAAATATAGCTAAAACAATAATGGAAAAAGCCGCAAACCTCATAAATTGTCGGTGGAAGGCATCTCCCAATTTAGTTGCAAAATAACCAAGTACGAAGAAGATCGGAGAGGTGCCTAGGATAAACGCAAATAAAATTGCTGCACCATGTAAAGGGTTACCGGAAGCAATTGCCAATGCCATTATCGCTTGAGTTGTTCCACAAGGAATAAATACCGTGAATGCTCCAAGTAGTGCCGGAGCGAAGAAATCTTTACTCTTTGATTGATTTCTGACAAGTCGAGTTAAAAAGCGGGGCGGTTGAATCACAAAGTAACGAAATATAGGATGAACATCCAAAATATTTAATGCTGTCCCGACCATAAAAATACCAACCGCAATTTGCATAATTGTTCTTGCCGTAAGGGACAATTGAAATGCCGAACCAAGATAACCTAGCAGAAAGCCAAGAATAGTATATGCCGTGAGTTTAGCTATCAAGAAGGATAAAATTGGTATTGTATTCCCTTTTTTAACACCTTCTTTTAGTTTTTCTTCCTCACGCTCGGCTATCGTTGCGGCAAGAAGACCGCCCTGCACAGCCATACAAGTAAGACCACCTACAAGAAGTCCTGTTAAAAATATCCCCATTAAGCCAATGTTTCCCCGAGGTATTTTAATGGGTAATTTGCTGATAAACTGCTGGGTTACAGGTTCCTTCTGGGCCGCTGCTTGTGGAACAGTTTGTCCAACTTGTACTACCTTAGGGTTGTCAAGGGATTTTTTCAAATACTGGTCTTCTGTACGAAGTGAACCAATGGAAAAGGCCGCAAAAATAAGAACTGTTGCGAGTATTATGTTCACCAGGGGCGATTTTCCTTCTTCCATAGTTTATTTTATTAGTAATTATTTTTTCTTGGGTCTCTTAACCATCATATAACCCATTGCGCCGCACATTACAGTACAACCGGCAAGCGGGAGAGCAACCAAAAGTGTTGCTACTCCAATAATGGGAGTAAAAATAATCAAGCCAACAACCAAAACTAATATAATGCCAACTATCCAAGGATTAAGGCATCGTCTGCATGAATTAAACAGTTTATTGGAAGAAAAGCTTTGCTTATTCATTTACCTTGTTCCAAGTCTTTCCTTCGTCATCACTTTTATAGATAGAACCATTAGATGTTGCAGTGTAGATTACTTTTGAATTTGCCTCATCAAAAGCTATGGCAGCTACATTTTTAATATCGCTATTTATTTGAGTGAATGACTTTCCTTCATCTGCCGTTTTAAAAATCCCGTCTTTTGTTCCGGCAAACATAGAGGAGCGATTAACTGGATTTGGAGCTAAGGTATAGATGGTAGTATTATCTGAGATTCCGGTTGTTTTGGTCCATCCGCAGAAGCAGGCAAATGAGCTGTACAGACCTCCACCAGTTCCTGCCCACAAGTAACCGATATTGGTAGTTTTATCTGTCTGCATACTTCTGTCCATGCCGGAAGGTGTTCCCATGTAACCAAAAGCCCGTGTAGACGGATTATCTGGTCCATCGTCTACCCGATACCAACTTTTTGCTCCATCTTTAGTGCCAAAAACTCCACTTCCCACGGAGAAAGCGAACAAACGAGTATTGTCTAAGGGACTTATGGCCAAAGCGTGAATATCACTACCCTTAATACCTGAATCTGTTTTAGTCCAAGTTACTCCGTCATCAGTGCTTTTAATAACCCCCAAATCATGACCTCCTGCAAAAATAATTTTATTGCTTTGGTCATAAGCGAAGTTCATAAAATCCATGGTTTTAACATCACCTTTTGTATCTACTTTTTTGAAAGTCTTACCGCCGTCAGTGCTTTTAAATATACCTTCATGCGTCCCTAGGAGAAGACTACTATCAGTAGGATTTACAAAAAGTGCATGGACGTGACCATAGGTAGCATTTTCGCTAGTTGATTCTTCCTGGACCAAGTTAGGCGCAGTAGTTTTCGGCTGGTTATCCCCTTGTTTACTAAGTATATAGACTCCCGTAAGTCCAAGTAGAATTGCCACAATAATAGTGATTTTAATTTTCATGATGTTCTTTGTTTGGTTATTTATCATAATGTTTCCCTACAAAAATAAGGTGAATAAAATTAGTGCGAGAAGCACTAAAATAAATTTTATTTAGAATTTAGGCGTAAATTTTAGATTGAAGGATGCCACTTGATATGGCTTGAAGAAGATAATCAAACAATTTCATCATATCGTTTTCTTTTTTGATACGTTGGTACAAATATATTTTTGGCGGATCAACTGTATAATATCTGATTATTGAATAGGCTGCGACTAAGGAAAGCAATGCAAACAGTATTAAAACAAAATCAGAAGATGTTGTTGCAACAAACATTTCTTGCCATTTTTGTAGATGCTGAGAAATATTCATTTGGCATTGACGAGAATCTTGCAGCATAAAAACGCACTTGGACACATGGTTATCATTGTCCATTTTCATGCTCAAATTCAATCCAAATATTCCCAAATAGGAAAAGGCAACTAATATAATTATTGCTAGATATTTAGCGATTCTGCCCATAATTTATCTCTTTAAAATTTTAGACTCTGCTGCCTAGAGTTGTCAACTAAAAACCCGTTTTACCTTACATTCTTAAAGTTATATCTTTTAAGTAACAGAGAGTTTGAAACGACTGAAATTGAACTGGTTGCCATCGCAACAGAAGCAAATATTGGATTAAGTAATATATGGAAAAAAGGATATAAGATTCCCATCGCTACTGGAATAAGGATCACATTGTAGCCGAAGGCCCAGAAAAGATTAAGTTTAATAGTTTTCATGGTTTTTTTGGAAAGGTTGATGGCTTGGGCAACAGACTTTAAATCTTTGTTGACCAGGGTAATATCGGCTGCTTCTATTGCCACATCTGTTCCAGCCCCCATCGCTATACCAATGTCAGCTGCTGCCAGTGCCGGGGCGTCGTTGATGCCATCACCGACCATTGCCACAACCTTACCTTCTTTTTGAATTTTTCTAACTTCCGCCTCTTTTTGATATGGTAATACCTCTGCTAGGACTCTTTTAATACCCACTTTTCTAGCTATTGCACTGGCTGTCCTTTGGTTATCTCCTGTAATCATTGCTACCTCTATCCCTAGCTTCTGGAGGGCTTTTACCCCTTCTCTAGCGGTTTCTTTTACAATGTCAGCAACAGCAATGAGACCAATAAGATTAGATTCTTCTCCGCCAGGTGGCGGATCAGAATGACGAGTGGAGAGAGCAAGCATCATTACTGTTTTACCTTCACTTTCTAATCTTTCTATTTGATCAATATAGGAAGCGTAAGAAATATTCTCCCGATCCATTAATCGTCTATTGCCGAAGAACACCTGCTGAGTACCTACAAAACCTTCGACACCGTGTCCTGCAATTGCTTTAAATTTAGCAACAGGGTGAGGTTTTATTTTTTGCTTATCTGCTTCTTGAACAATTGCTTCAGCTAGTGAATGTTCCGAACCTTTTTCTATGGATGCGGCAAAGCGTAATACGTCATCGCGAGTGAAGCGTGGCGATCTCTTTTTTGAGATTGCTTCGTCGTTACCACTCCTCGCAATGACGATGTCAGTTACTTCTGGTTTCCCGTGAGTCAAGGTTCCAGTTTTATCGAAAATAACCGTATTGACCTTGTGAGCTATTTCCAGACTTTCGGCATCTTTTATAAGAATTCCATGTTCGGCACCAATGCCTGTTCCAACCATAATTGCTGTCGGCGTTGCCAAACCCATAGCACAAGGACAGGCAATAATTAAGACAGCAACAGTATTGAGAAGTGCAAAAAGCAGCGCCGGGGATGGGCCAAAAATATACCAGATGGCAAAAGTGGCAAAGGCAAGCATGATGACTATTGGAACAAAATAGGAAGAAATTAAATCGGCAATTCTTTGGATCGGGGCTTTACTACCTTGGGCCTCTTGGACAAGTTTTATAATCTGAGCAAGCAAAGTTTGCTGGCCGACTTTAGTAGCTTTATAAATAAAGGTACCTGATTTGTTGATAGTAGCTCCTACAACAGTATCACCCTTAGTCTTATCAACAGGAATACTCTCACCTGTAATCATTGACTCATCAATACTTGATTCTCCTTCTACAATAACTCCGTCCACAGGGATTTTTTCTCCAGGCCTGACTCTGATTATATCTCCAATTACTACCTGATCTATAGGAATATCCACTTCTTTGCCCGCTTCGCCCGCGAAGCGAGGCGAGCCATCTCTCAAGACCCTTGCGGTCTTTGCTTGTAGGCCTATTAGTTTTTTAATAGCCTCTGATGTACCTGCTTTAGCTTTAGCTTCAAAATATCTACCCAATAGAATGAGTCCAATAATGATAGTGGCCACATCAAAGTATGGAAGAGGATCTATGCCAATGTTTTTAACTATCTGGGGAAAAATTGTGACAAAAGCAGAATAGCCGAAAGCTACTGTTGTACCTATGGCAACCAAGGTATCCATATTGGCTGTTCTATGTTTTAATGCTGGAATAGTTGCTCTGTAAAAACCTAGACCTGCCCAAAATTGAACTGGTGCGGCAAGAAGAAGTTGCACAAAGAAGTTTTTAAGTATTGCAGGGGCTGTTTCCATTAGTCCTGGAAAGCTACCCCAAAGTATCAAAAGGCCAGCAACAAGACTTACAGTTACTTTATTTCTTAAGTCATTTAACTCTTTTTGCTTTTCTTTTTTCTCTTGCTCTTCTGATTTAACCTCTTCACTGACCATAGCCTTGTACCCTACTTTGGCAACAGATGATTCTATTTGTTTGTCAGTCACTTTTTCAGGGTCATAAGTAATAGTGGCCTTGGAGGTGGCTAGATTAACATTTGCTTCTGCTATACCATCAGTTCTAGCTAGAGCTCTTTCAATAAGTCTCACACAGGAGGCACAGTGCATTCCTTGTACTGAAAATGTTTTCTTGACTTCTGCCATATTTATTTAATCCTTCGGCTACGCTCAGGATCTTCGACAATTATTTTTCCATGAAACATATTCATGCCACAAGAAAAAGGATATTCCCCGGGTTTTTGTGGCGTTACTTCAACAGTTACCTTTTTATTTAGTGGTAAAAATTTTCGAATTTTGAAATCACTTAACACTACTTCTTCTAAACAACTAGAAGGATCTTTACGCGTAAAATTTATCTTTGTTGTCTTTCCTTGTGGGATAGAAATCGTGTTCGGTGAATATCCTCCTTCAACTATAATATCTACGCTATCTGTCACAGAAACCACCTCCTCTTTTTTCATTAAGAAAAACCAGTAAGTAAAAGCTATACCAGCGAGACCTAAGATTGTGACAATAATTTTATCTGTACTCATATTTAAGACCTTTTCCTGAAAACTTCTATTACCTCGGATATTGCTTTGTCTTGTCTACCTTCACGAATAGCATCAGCTGCACATTTTTTTAGATGATTCTCTAGCATCAGATTATCTGTCTCTTTCAGGGCCTTCTGAATAGCTTGAGACTGGTGAAGAACATCAATGCAATACTGGTCAGCCTCAACCATGTGAATTACCTTTTTAAGGTGGCCTTGGACAATTTTTAATCTATGAAGAATTCTTTCTTGGGTATCTTTTGGTCTATATGCCATATATCCCCCTATATGGGATATTATAGCAGTTAAATCAAATTGATGGAATGCTACTTTTTATGAAGATGCAACTTCCGGGTGCATCGGACATGTATATTTTGGCATTTATTTATTCCCCTTTTTCCAAAGCAAGCGCAAGAGGGCAGCCAAGACGGCAATGAACAGTATCCATGTAATTAGGGCGAGAGTGGAGTGGAGCCAAAAAACGCTTGGGCTGTTGTTTGCCCAGTTCATCATGTTATTTCTGAGACCTCCACGTTCTTCTAAATCGACAGCCGATTGACTAGCACCGCGCATCATTCCACTAATTAGTAATACAAACATTCAAATCACCTCCTTTGGTATATTTTAACAGAGTCAAGGAAAGCTGTGATATTGTTTGAAACGCAGTTATTGATTTGAGACTGAACGATAATCGGCTTTTAGTTTCTCCACAAAATCGAAAGACGCTTGTTCAACTAAAACTTGAGAGGGGGCAAATTTTTGTCTAAGAATAAAATATTCATTCATGGGTCTGTCGTCGGTAATTGGCGGACTTTTAGAAAATTCTTTAAGAAGACTTTGGCGGTTACCGACTATTTCAATTGTAATTTGTTTTGCAAGATCCTCGCCGGGACCGATTCTGATAATTTCCCCCAGGTCTTGATTGGTAACTTTGTTCTTCAAAAGAGAAGCTAGTTTTTCACTTTCCATCGGACTATATGACCCCTCCAAGAACAAGCCACCCACACTGCCGGTTTTTTGAAGAGCGAGAACGTATGGAAAAACGTCGAGGAAACTTTTAATGGCCATTCCTATATCGCTTTTGGTACTACCATTATAATAAATCCATTGAGCCACGATTCCATCTTGGTTTAGATGCTTGGACAGGTCAAGATAGAATTCTTTTGAGTGGAGAACGGAAGTTCCGGCAGCATTAAAAGGCGGCGGCGGATCGATTGCGACAATATCGTATTTTTTGTGAGTTAGAAACGCATAGTTTCTGCCATCGTTTATTATGACTTTGCCTTTTGGGTCGCTTAGCACTTGGAGGGCATTATCATGATAGAAGTGCATAAAGGCCGGGACTGACGGAACAAGTTCTACGGCGTCTGTTTCCATTCCCTGTTTTAAACTCGAGCGGAAAGTTGTCCCCATCCCAAAGGCAATTACTAAGACTTTATGAGGATCTTTGTGCAAGGTGATTGGAATGTGGGCCATTAGTCTGGTTTCTGAAACTCTTGAGGTAGTTGCTACGCCATCTATAAATAGTCCCAGATCGTCATTTTTGCTCGTGCGAAAACCAAAAACAGACGCCACTTCGTCTTCTTTAAAAGCATAGTTATCGCCTCTTAATTTGGAATGGGTAATATTGAAGTCGTTGGTTTTTTGGTACAGGCGATCGTTTTTTAGGGTAACTAAATAAGAACTGGCCCCTATTAAAAACAGGGTTGCAATAAGAGCGGCGGATTTTAAGAAAGAGTGATTTTCTTTTTGTGAGTATAAAAAGGCCAGGGCCAGGGCGAAGTTTATAAGAGACAGGACGGCAATCGATTGGGACGAACCAAATGTGGGAATTAAAAAGAAGCTGGCAATGAAGCCTCCGGCGATGGCACCAATGGTATTGCCAAAATAACTAAGGCCTATGACTTTGCCCAGCGATTTTTCTTTAGCAATTTGCGACACGACAAGGGGAAAAGTAAGACCCATGATTATTGTTGCCGGAAGAATCATTATCGCAACGCGCCAGTAGGAGCTGATTACAACTTTATGGGCAAGGATTACAGAAGTTAAAGCAAAAAAACCAATACCAAGTTGACAAAGTCCAAAAGCAATACTTTTAGCTTTTATATAACCGGAAAACTTTTCGTACATTAAACTCCCCAGACCAATACCAAAAATGTAAATTGCCAAAACGGAGGCGAATGCGTAAATAAATGTTCCAAGAGTAGGTGTTAGTATTCTTGTCCAAAGGACTTCGTATGCTATAGAAATTAAGCCTGAAAGTGAAAAGGCAAAAATAATAAAAAGAGTTTTTTGGGAAAGGATATTGGAAAAAGTTAGTTCTTTTTCCCCGCGGGCACTAACAGCTTTTGAGATTGGTTTGATGAAACGGGCAGTGAGACCTATTAATATGTTAACTGCCGAGGCGCTTAGAAGTGAATTTCTTAAGCCGAAAAGTTCTATTAAAACAAAGGCGGAAAGGATAACTCCCAGCACTCCGCCTAGGGTGTTGGTGGCGTAAAGAAAACTAACGCTTTTGCCAATGGACTTATTTTCTTTTTCGGCAAACTTAATTAAAATCGGCAAAGTTGCGCCCATTAGAATTGTGGGAATTAAAAGAACTAAAATAGTGAGAGCAAATTTAACCAAAAGAAGGCTCAAGGTTATGCTCGCACCGTTTGAAAAGACGGCGTAAATTAAGCGTACTCCCCAAAGCAAAATTAAGGTGGAAGCCCCAGTCAGGCCAACCCCAATTTCCAAAAATGAATAAGTATGAATTAGTTGTTTTGATGATAATTTATCGGCAAACTTTCCGGCAATTAGACTACCAATTGCCAGCCCACCGAGAAATGCCGAGATAACGGCAACGATAGAATTTGTGGTACTGCCGAAGATTAAGACAAGGAGCCTTCCCCAGATTATTTCGTAGATTAAACCGGCTGTACCGGAAAAGAAAAAGAGGGTGTAAATTATTTTTGCCGGTATTCTCATTAAGGTTTAGAAAATAATAGCTGATTGAACTGGGCCAAGCAATAGTAAAAGGTGTACAATTCCTTCGTGAAGATTTATACAAAGACCGGGGATCGCGGCACTACTTCTCTTTTTGGCGGCACTAGAGTTGCCAAACATTCGACGCGCGTTGAGTGCATTGGGTACGTAGACGAGTTAAATGCACTACTCGGGATCGTACTTTTGGATTCTGGGGCCCAAATATCTAAAAAACTTTTAAGGATCCAGGGGGAACTCTTTGCGCTGGGAGCGGACTTAGCAACGCCTGCTGGCGTGAAGGTCAAGGTGCCGAGAGTTAAAAGATCATTTGTGACACGACTTGAGAAGGAAATTGATCAGATGGACAGGAACTTGCCAAAACTGAAGAATTTTATTTTGCCGGGTGGAAGTGCCTGTGGGGCTAAACTTCACTTAGCGCGGGCAACGGCAAGACGAGCCGAGCGAGCTATTGTAGTTTTAGCTGACGAGGAAAAAATAAACGAAGCGATTTTGTCTTACATAAACAGGCTTTCGGATTGGTTATTCGTTTTGGCAAGGTATGTTAATAAATTGGAAAACTTCCCCGAGCGAATTTGGAAAGGCAGATCTAAAGCCTGAGAGTGGCAATCATCTTTTGGAAAATTGTATCGAATTTTGCCTCTTCATCTTTGCTATCGGCGTTTGAGAAAAACTTGAGGACTGCCCCATTCTTGCTGACAGAATAAACATGGGTAAATTGGCCGCGGGGACCCTCAAGAGCGGAAAAGCGTCTGTTTACTACGTATTCGATACTCTTATTTTTATTTACTTCAAAATTTTTAACCTTGTTGATTATTGATTGAACGTCTAATGGTTCATTAATACCGACTTTGGGATCGGACCGTGCAATTATTTCAAACTCGTTTTGATCGGCCGGTTCGGTTAAGGCTGAGAATTTGACGCGAATGGCGCCTGGCGTTGCTTCACCCAGTTTTGGGTCGGTGGTTTGGAAGTTGGCGGCATAATCACCAAAAGTACGGACGTACCATTTGTCCGGGTATTTGATATAGAACCTGTAAGTTTTGTTTATATAAGTGTTCCACTGGGGTAGTACGTTTTGGTATTCCGGTGGAGGCGGCGCCAGAGAAGTAAACCGGTTTGTGATATTTTTGAAGTTAAGAATAACGACGGCGAGGATGCCGAGCAGGATAAAGACAATTGCGGGTTGGGCAAATCCTTTTTTTTGGGCAGGCATAGTTCTAGTTTAGCACAGGAATTATCTATAGACATCTTTTCTATGATCGATTGTCAAAATCCAAATAATCTTTTTCTCATAATTAAATTCATAGATTATTCTGTATCTTGAAACCCTTAATTTGTATTTACCCTTAAACTCCCGACGCAGCGGGGCGCCGACCCTGGGATTTTGGGCAAGCCTTTTGAGCCCCTGGGCGAGTGCTTTTTGATACCTACTATCTAGTGATTTTAATTGTTTCTCGGCCTCATTGGTGAGGAGGACTTGGTACATTAGGAGAGCTTGAGATCTTTTAGGACATCTTCAAGCGGTTTGACTTTGCCTGCTTTAATATCTTTTTCCCCGCGGCGGATAGAGGCCATAGTGACAGGGTTGGAAAGGATTTCTAAAGTATCAATCAGGGCATCATATTCTTCCTTGCTCATGAGAACCGCCTCCGGTTTACCGTTTCGGGTGATTGTAAAGCGAGAAAACATTTTGCTTGCATCATCAATGAGCTCGGCAAATTTATTTCTCGCTTCGGTTAGAGGAAGAACAGTATTCATAATGTTTAAATTGTACAGAATTCTGGCTTTTATGTCAAGAAGGTGAGCGGGCAAATCCCCTTTTGGCAGGCATAATTTTAGTTTAGCACAGAGGAATTATGGCGTGTAGCGGAAGGATTGGGCCTCTCTGGTTGGAGGGTGTTAAAACTTATCTCGCTATATCTTTGACAACCTTTTGACTTTTGACTATGCCCCAATCGGCGAAATTGTTCAGGCTAAGCCTTTCGTAAACTTTACCCGGAACACCCAAGAGTTTTGCGAAATACATATTGATAGTAAAACCATGCCCAACCACTAGAATTTTCTTATTGTCAGATCCTTTATCGAGGCCAGAAATTTTACTGGCGAATCTTTCGAGGGCATGATTTGCAGTTTCCCAGCTATTAAATGACTGGTCCGGGTGTTCCAAACATTGTTTTATTGTTTGGTCATATTTCTGCGGATCCATAAACGCACCACTATCCCGGTTAAGTTCAACAATTTCTTCCAGCTTTATTACTTCTTTGCCTAAACTCTCTGCAGTAGGCAGGGCAGTTTGATAAGCCTTTTGCTCTGTCGAGGAAAAGATTAGATCAACGTCTTTAAAAACACCTTCTTGGGCAAGTTGTTTTGCTTGCGCTTCTCCTGTTTTGGAAAGTACCCATTGGCTAACCGGTACATCTCTATCTACTTTTGTTTCTCCGTGTCTTAGAAAATAAAATGTGTTGTTCATTAGGTTTATTTGGAGTTAAGGATTAAGTATTTGCCTTCCCCTACTACTTCCACTTTTCCGTCTACCACTTTTAGAGCCATGTTGTCGTCGAGGGCATAAACTTTTCCCTTGACACCTTTTGCCAATTTTCTCAAAGTTCTTTCCTGAACATCCGGAAAATGTGGAGAATTAAGGTGCGGGCGAATTTGAAAATCGACAAAGCCCAGAGCTTTTTCATCTTGATACCCAAACAAATCTTCGTAATAAAGTTTTTTGGACTGGCTTAAGCTGATGGTTTTGCCAGCTACCATGCTGCCGGCGCTTAGGCCGACGTAAACTTTGGTTTTAAGTAAATCTTTTAACATATTGCCCAAGCCGGATTTGTTGATCCAGTACATTAAATGGAAAGTGTTGCCGCCGCCAAAAAATAAAATGTCGGCTGATTTTAACCGGGGTTTCCAAAGGTCTTTGGAAAGAGCGGAGATATCGACAATGTCCAGCAGTTTTAAGCCGAGTTTTTTGCAATTATAAAGGTCTTCTACCAGCCAAGATTTATCGTACGGTTCGATATCGGCCGCCGTTGGAATAAAAGCGAGAGAAGTTTGAGCAAAAGGCTTGCCGACAAGATCGGCCAAGGCATTTTTAATGGTATCGTTAGTGATTCCGCCGGAAGTTAAAAGTAGCTTCACAAGGGAAATTGTAGCAGAAACTTAGCTGCACTTGGACCAGCCGCAGGTAACGTTGACGCATTTTTTGCAGCCTTCGGCGTAGACCAAAGGAGATCCGCAATCCGGGCAGGAAGTAAATTTGGTTTCCAGGGCTTTTTCGGCGTCGTGCAAAGCGGCGATAACCAGACCGTTGTTGCCCTGTTTGATTTCGACTTGGGGAACCGGCGTTCCAACCAGACTGCTTAAGGTTGTTTGTCCTTCGACTGCGCTCAGGATCTTCGAGTGCCCATCTCCGTTTGTATGACCGTTGCTCCCTCCATTTGTCGGGACTATAGCATTGGCGTACGTATGGCCGTTGCCGTTTGTAGGATTTGGGATTGAAAGAGTTGTAACTTCTGAGTTTTGGGCCTGGGCTTGACTGTCCATCGGCAGCTGCAGTTGTTTGGCCTTGGAAATTTCGATTAAGGATTTACCGACGGCATCAAATGCCGAAAGGACGCTTTCGGTACCCAGGCCGTAAGGAGTGCCGCAAGCAATACCGATTAAGTCGGAAGCCACTTCTTCTAGAGTGGCGCCGTATTTGAGGGCACGGGAAGCCAGACGGCCGGTTACTTCGGCGGCGCCGGCAACATAACCGCCGGTTTTGCCGATCGTGACGAAGACTTCGACCGGTGCGCCGTCGACATCACGGAAAACAGAAGTGTAAACTGGGCCGACATCGGCTTTTTTCCTAACGCGCATGCCCCAAGCCTCTTGCGGTGTGCGGCGTTTTTGCGGAAGTACCGGCATCTGGCTGCCTTCTTCGTCAATTCTTTTGTCCCTCGAATCCTCTCGGGACCTATGGCCGGTAAGCTGGTCGTAATAGGATTTGCCTTTTTTAACTTCCAGAACCTGTTTGACGCGCGAACCGTCACGGTAGATGGTGATCATGTTGCAACCAAGTTCGTAGCTTAACCAATAAGCTTCGCGAACGTCTTCGACAGTTGCAACGTTGGGGAAGTTGATTGTTTTGGAAATACCGTTATCGGTGAATTTTTGAAAGGCGGCAGCCATTTTGACATGATCTTTGGGGGCAATGTCGCCGGCAACCACAAAGATTGTTCTAAGATCTTTGGGGATTTCATCCATGTTTTGGATGGAACCCTTATTTTCCTGAATTTTGGCTAAGAGATCTTCGGAATCTAACCCGCGTGCATCCAGGGCTTCTTTGAAGTACGGGTTGGTGTTGAAAAGCCTTTTGCCCTCGATGGTGTTTTTGGCGTAAGTTAGGGCAAAGTGGGGTTCAATGCCTGAAGAACAATCGGCAAGAAGGGAAATGGTGCCGGTTGGGGCAATGGTAGTACGGGCACCGTTTCGCGGACGAATTTGGTTGGGTTTATCGTAGATGGAACCTTTAAATGCCGGAAAGGCGCCGCGGATTTTGGCTAGATCCACGCTGGCGTTATCGGCTTGCCATTGCACAAATTTCATAACTTTTTCGGCAAGATCGAATCCTTCTTGAGTATCGTAGCCGATGCCAAGTTTTACCAGCATATCGGCCCAGCCCATGACTCCAAGGCCAATTCGGCGGATACTAGATGTCATTTTGTCCAGTTCCTCGACGGGATATTCGTTCATGTCCAAAACGTTATCCAGAAAATGAACGGCTTTGTGGATGACGTTTTTCATTTCCTGCCAATCGATGCGTTTTTCCGGCGGAAGATCTGATGATGGTTGGTCTGTGACCCTTCGACTACGCTCAGGGTCTTCGATTCCTTTGGAATCTACGACGAATTTGGAAAGATTAATGGAGCCTAGTGTGCAGGCGTCGTATGGGTGCAGGGGCTGCTCGGCGCAAGGGTTGGTCGCCTCGATCGGGCCGATATTGGGAACCGGGTTGGCGCGGGAATTATTAATTCTGTCGATTAAAATCATGCCCGGGTCGCCATATTGCCAGGCAAGCTTGGTGATGAGATCGAAAAACCTCTTGGCATTTAACCTATCCATAACTTTTCCGGTCCTGGGATTTACAAGGTCATAACCTTCACCATCAACTTTAGCCCGACAAATATCGTAAAGCTTGGTAACGCCTTCTTCGATTCTGACGGTTTTTAAGTCTAAGTCGCGGATAGCGTAAGCCTCTTTGATTTCTTCAATAATCTCATCAATCCTTCGACTCGCATCCGCTCGCTCAGGACCTTCGGTATACTTTTCATCTTCTTTAACCTTTTTCATGAAATTTTCGGTGACGGTAACGGAAATATTGAAGTTGGTTAGAGAGAATTCGTCCACTTTGTGGACGGCGAAACGCAAAATGTCCGGATGGGTATAGTGCAAAATGCCCATATTGGCACCGCGCCTGACACCACCCTGGCGGATTTGCGATGTAACGTCGTTGTAGGCTTGCAGGAAAGCAACAGGACCGGTGGTTTTACCCTTTGAAGTTCCAATAATGTCGTCCTTTGGGCGAAGATGGGAGAAAGAAAAACCGGTGCCGCCGCCCATTTTGTGGATCATAGCCATATCGTGCATGGTTTTTAGAATACTTTCCAGGTTGTCTTCTACCGGAAGCACGAAACAGGCCGAAAGTGACTGGCCGGTTTTGGCGGAATTAACCAGTGTTGGCGTGTTGGGGATAAACTTTTGGGTTGCCATGATTTCGTAAAAGTCGCGTGAAGATTTTTGGTGAGCCTTTTTGCCGTGGTAAATCCCGTCGGCTGCTGAGATGTAGTAGGCAATTCGCCAGAACATGTCTTTTGGCGACTCGATTGGTTCACCTTTTTCATTCCTAAAAGCGTAGCGGGTTTTGGCAATATAGGCTGCGTTTTCGGAAAGCAACGGTTCAAACAAGTCTTTGGGGGCCTTTGGAATTTGGCGGCCGATTTTTCTGGCCTTTTGGCGAAGCACGCTTCTGGTATCAACTTTATTGATGTCGAATGTTTGTTTTCTCATTATCTTAAACCTTTTGATAATTTTGCCAGTTCGCGTTCAAAATCCGAAAGATCTGCAAATTGTCTGTAAACCGATGCAAACCTGATATAAGCAATTTCGTCTAATTTCCTAAGCTTACGAATAACAAGTTCGCCTACCCTTTTGGACAGCACCTCGTCTTTTCCCTCTTTTCTAAGCTCACCTTCAACTTCATCTAGCAGTTTTTCAATATCTTCGGCCGAAACCGGTCGTTTCTCACAAGATTTGATTACGCCGCTTCTCAACTTAGATCTATCAAAAATCTCTCTTTTGCCGTCTTTTTTAATAACTAAAAGATCAAGCGTCTCGACTCTTTCAAAAGTTGTAAACCGACGGCCGCATTTAAGACAGGCGCGGCGGCGCCTTGTCGTTTTTCCGCCTATGCCTTCACGTTTGTCGACAACCGATGTCTTGTCGAAAGCGCAAAACGGACAAATCACTTTACTTCCTTGACTTTCAATTTATACTGCCCTTTATTATGAAAATTTGCTTATGGCGCGCAGACTGAATTTCACGAACTTGCCAAAAGCACAATATCTTGTGGTCTAACTTAAGATTAGACACTAAATATGGACCTTGTCAAGACCCCAATTATTTACCTGTAGATAGAAGTTTACCCGAAGAAAAGGCGAAGGTCAAGTACCTAATTTACGAAGCCCAGGAGGTCTTTTGATTCTTCGGACATGTTGTTTGGGCTCCAGGGCGGCTCGAAAGTTAATTCCACGGAAACATCTGAAATGCCTTTAAGGGATTTAAGCTTGCCGGTGATATCCTGGACAAAATAAGAATCAAGCGGGCAACCCGGAGTGGTAAGGGTCATTAGAACGTTAACTCTGGCGCCTTCGATGTTGACGCCGTAGACCAGGCCTAAATCGACGATGTTGATTCCCAATTCCGGATCGAGACAGCCTCTTAATTTTTCGATAACTTCTTCCTGGGAAACCATTTGCTAGCCTAACTATAGTACATACATAAGCTCCCGTCAATTATATTTGACTGTGGTTGTCTACTAGTCTAATCTAAGATTAGATGGAAAAAAGATGGAGGGGGTGATTTTGTGAGTAATCAGAAATTAATTAACTTTTTTGCCTTTTGGATAGCAAATTCTCTAGTATTTTTGGCTGCCTCTTTAATCCTGGTGGGTAAAGTCGTTTTAGGCAACGACAAAGTTTCTGTGCCTATGGCGGCAGTTATAGCGGGATTTGTGCTGACCGTTTTAATGCTTGTTGTCGAACCGGCAGTTAAGAAATCCGGCTACAAGGTAACAAACCAAAACGTCTGGGGGCTTATATATCTTGTTTTTAATGTCGCAGCGCTTTGGCTGATAAAAAAGTTCGCCCTTGTCTTGGGCCTGGGAATTTCGAGTCTTGTCTATGTTGCAATTATCGGAGTTGTCCTGACACTAGTGCAATGGGGTGTTGTTATGGCTACGGGTTCGATGAAGGCGAAGGGTAAGTAATTTTTTAGTTCACAGATTCGAAACAAGCGGAATCACTTTCTCGAAAAGTTTTTCAGCGGCAAACCTGTGGACGTATTCATTAGGGTGGTAATCAAATTTACTGGCTATGAGATCTTTGGCGTTTTTACCTTTGAGATAATCTAAAAGGTCGATAACTCCGTCTGCCCCATTCTCTTTAAAAATTTGAGACATTTGATTGTGAATTTGAGTAGCAGGGTAGTTAGGCAAGAGGTGGACAAACGGAAAAATAATGACAATAACTTTTTTATTATCTGCTTTCATTTGCCCGAGCCACGAGATAACTGTCTTTTTGTGATTTTCGAATACTTGTGGGTTTTGGTAGGCACCAAGGTCGGCGTTTTTCAGCTCACTGAAAGTTTTTTCGTACCTGGCCGAAAGCCTCCAATAAAGGTAGTTAAAAAAGTATGAAAAATTGGAAATGGTACTTACCAGTTTCGTCGTATGGCTTTCGTTGGCGATTATCGGAGTGCCCGTGCTGCCTCCTTCGGGCTGGGCGTCATTCATAAAATATGCCAAAATAATAATGTCGCAATTTAGGAATTTTGTCTGATCGTAAATTTTGACTTCGCCATCGGTATCGTAGCCTGATTTGCCTAGGTTATAGACTTCGGCATTTTTGCTTGAATCCTTAAGTTTTTTTTCTAGAATGTTGGTGAATCTATTGTTAACGTCTTTAATCCCTCCCCCCAATGTGATCGAATCCCCGATGGCGCAAATTCTGGCGGTTCCTTCTTTTTTGCTTTCAAAATTTCTATCTCTAAAAAAATCGCTGTTGAAAACAATATGTCTTGCCTGCCACCGGGCGTTAACCTTCAGAAACCCTAGGCCATCTGACTGGTCATACAGATAACGAAAATAGGCTTCAAAAAGGCTAAACGCTAGGATGAGCGAAAGAATGGTAAAAATGCTAGCTATAAAGATTTTCTTTCTCTTTTGGGGAAAATTCGACTTGTAAACTTTGTACGAGCCAAAAACCAATAAAACAAAGGAGGCAAAGAGCAAAATCAAATAGAGCGAAAAGTCTTTTAAAAAGTATGAGAGGTGAGCCCAAAGGTTAAAAAGCATTGACTTATTCTATTTTTTATGGTCCCATTTTTCAAGAAGCCATTTAATGAGTTATTTATTTGCTCGAGATGAAATATTTTACTCATTTGAAGCTGATGTATAATGCAAGTATGAATAAGGAAGAAATAAGAGGGCTTGTTTCTCGCAAACTCAAAATTAGAAAACGTCTAATAGCCCGAAGGTTGGAACTTTCGGAGGGTGAGGTTAGTATAAAAAGCTTAGCAATCACAAAAAAAGTCATCGGGAGCCATATTTTTTCTACCAAAAGCAGAGTTTCTCTCTATTTACCTATAAAAAACGAGGTCGAGACACGCGATATTATCAATTTTTTTGTCGAAGCGGGGCTGGAAGTCTATCTTCCCAAGTATTTTAAGGAGGAGGATGAGTATCGATTGGCGCGGTTTGGAGGGTGGAATAATTTGGAAGAGGGACCGTACGGCATAAAACAGCCGGCTGGTGACGAAACAATCGCTGGGAATAAAATTGATTTGGCTTTTGTCCCGGGCGTCGGCTTTGACAAAAAAGGCGTTAGGCTTGGATATGGCAAAGGAGTATATGACAAGCTTTTTGCAAAAAGCAAAGCGACGTTGGCTGGCCTGGCTTACGGATTTCAGGTTGTAGATGATTTACCAAGAGAAGATCACGATCTGATAATGGACTCGGTAGTTACGGACGAGGAAGTTTATCAATTTTAGCAGCAAGAATGAAATCATTTGTCGAGAGACCACCAATGGCGTGGGTGGAAAGTTCGACGCCAACTCTTCCCCATCCAAGTTCGATATCCGGGTGATGGCCTTCTTCTTCGGCAATTTCACCGATTTTATTAACAAAGGCTAAAGCCTCTTTGAAATCTTTGAACTTAAACTGGCGGCTGATCGTATCAACACCTTTGTCGTTGACGACTTTCCATTCTTTGACCTCTTCAAGATACGGCTTGATCTCGCCTGTGGTCATCGGCTTGGTACCGCCTTCGCACGGAACACATTTTTGGTGGGTGAGATCCATTGCTACCATTATATACTTGGGCTTCAATTTGTTAAAATACGAATGCGATGCGGAGTCGTCTAATGGTAGGACGCGACCCTCTGAAGGTCGTTATTGGGGTTCGAATCCCTGCTCCGCAGCTCGCTTCTCCTGAGACCTAACAAATAGCTCGTTTAGACCGACACATTAAGTTGATCGTGTTCCAGATTTTATTTTTTCATACATTGGAGCTTTTATGGTGACTCGAGCGCCCCGGTCTGTAGGCGTTGCTTCACCAACTCCCCAAATTCGGTCAGAGTAGTCCAGTCCCTTTTGATCAATAGGTCCCCTTGCCCTGGATCCGTGGGATGGTAGACAAACGCGGTCCAGTGGATATTCTTTTGGTCGAGGTAATCGAGGAGTGGCTTGCCGAAGTCCTCGAGGGTGCCTTTTGTCGTCTCGTCCCCTTCGTTGCTGAAACCCCATTCAGATACAATCACCGGATAGGTTTTGGCCAGGAAACCAAAAGTTCTCTCCCACACAGCAATTTGGTCTTCCCCCTTGAGAACGTTGCCAGGATAGACGTGAGCGACATACGCGAGATTAGCATCGCTATATGGATTTGTCGGCACATCAGAGAGATCATTGGAATACTTGGGACCTGACCCGAGAATAATGTTATCCGAATGCTTGCGGACGGTGTTAATCAGCAGTTGGCCGGTTGGCCGCCACTGCGCCCAGCTAAAATCAGCCGTATTGTCAGCCGGCTCGTTGTAAATTTCAAAGAGCACGTGGCTCCTCTTACCGTAACGTGCCGCGACTTTGTTCCAGAATGCCACCGCCATGTCGGAATCGGTGTAGTGAACCTTGGTCGGATATTGCCAAAGGGTCGCGTCCGATGGTGCGTCATACCAACCGCCGGGCCGCCCGATCACGTGGTAATCAATAATGATATACAGTCCGTTTTCCTCGGCCAGATCAACCTCGCGATCGACATAGGTGGCGAGATAACTATCCCCACCAACTAACCGGTAATACCCGGGGTAGATCGCCAGACGGACGACATTCACGCCGAGTTTCTTCACGGCGGCGAAATCCTCCGCGATGTTCTGAGAGAAATGATGATCTATCACGCCATCCCGGTTAAGGTCGTCGTTCTCCAGCAGAAAGGGATCGGCGAAATTGACGCCTCGCAGTCGGACCGCCTGCCCGTCTTCAGTGACGATGCGGTTGCCCAAGACTTTGAGCTTTGAATTAGTATGTGCGGTAAACAAAGATGGTCCTATTGCAGATTTTGTTGCAATGAATAGTGCTACTGCAAGGAGTACACCTACAGTAAGAAGGATTAGAAAGATTTTCTTGCGCATTATTTATTTGAGTATAGCAAGGGGAGGTCAAACAGGGAAATAAAATCCCAAACCTTTCAAATAAAATACCGGTCAGATAACGGCATGATTCACATATGATAAAGTTATCCCCTTCAATTTGCTCAAAAGTGCTGTGTGCCAGATAGGGTCTAAGCTTGGGAAGCCCCTCAGCTTTTTGAAAAGTCTGCGCACAATGCGAGAATTACCTTAGACTAATAAAGAGACAGCCTCCCGATAAAACGAGTTGGTTCATTATTCCCCAGAAAGACGACGTTTCTCTTTGTATAGCAAGGTGCCAATCAAAGAATCCTTTAAATAATTTATTCTTAAGAGGCAAAGACCAAATAAAACCAATACTATCAAAATCAGGCAAGTTAGCCATAAAGGCATTAATCCAAATAGCATTGGCTATGCCTAAATGGTGATTTGCAATAATATTTACTAAAAAAATAGCAACACCTAAATCAATGGGGATTCTAATCCAAGTTTTATAGGTAACTTTGTATGGGTGAAGGATCTCTTGCCAATGAGGAATCATATCTAAAACAAAATGGCTGCCTAAAGCTAGAGGTATTGAAAGAACAGGACTGGGTACAACGACAGCAATTGTTGCACCTACCAAAGAATGAGGAGTAGTTAACATTGAACTAACTATAACTCAAATAATACGTTCCCACACAATTGTCCTGAGCCAGTCGAAGGATAGTCAACTCTTCGGCAAGCTCAGAGCTATAGCCCTTCGATTACTATCAGGGCCATGGCTAGTGCCAGCCGAACTTAGCTTCATGATATAATTTCTAGTATGGCGACAACATCTTCTATGCTGGCACTAGGAACACAAGCCCCTGACATTAATTTAAAAAACGTGGTAACGGGTAAAACCTTAAGCCTTGAAACTTTTAAGGATAAAAAGGCGCTGCTGGTGATGTTTATCTGTAGGCATTGCCCCTACGTTAAACACGTACAAGATCAACTAGCAAAATTGGGAAACGATTATAAAGATAAAGACTTGGGCATTGTGGCGATAAGCGCCAATGATCCGGAGGCTTATCCGGAAGACGCACCGGAATCTTTGGCGCAGCAGGCGCAAGAGCTGGGATTTGTTTTTCCTTATTGTTTTGATGAAACGCAAGAGGTGGCCGCGGCATACACGGCCGCTTGCACGCCGGATTTTTTCCTGTTTGATCGCGCGCGAAAATTAGTTTATCGGGGCCAGCTTGATGACAGCAGGCCGGATGGTAATATTCCCGTTACCGGCCGTGATTTAAGGGCGGCTATAGATGCTGTACTTTCAGATAAGCCGGTCAATGCTGACCAAAAGCCGAGTATTGGCTGCAGTATCAAGTGGAAAACGGGCAACGAGCCCAGTTAAAACGCGGACTGCCTGGGTATTCCCCTTTTCAAAACTTTGAAAGACAGCACAAAACAAATTAGGCAAACAAGACTTCCGAACAAAAACGGTGAAGGGATCGAGTAGCTTGCCAAAACTCCGCCGATGATGGGACCAAATATGGTACCGATACTAATATAGGAAGCGTTCAGGCCCATGATTGTGCCTTGGGATTTTTCATCCGTTTCCTTGGAAAGTATGGTTTGGATTAGGGGATTGATAAAAGAATTTCCAAGGGCAAAAAGGATTGTGGCAACAATTAGGAAGGTTAGGTCCCTTGCAAAAAACATGCCCGTGTAAGCGAAGATGGTCAGGAATAAAGCCGCGCTAAACGTGTGCTTATCTCCAAAAAGCTTGGCGACTCTTGGCAGAATAAGAATCTGCGTTATTAAGCCGACAATTCCAATAATGGTAAAGACAAACGCGATTTGCTGAATGGAAAGATTTATCACTTTTCTGGCAAATGGCTGATAGGCAAAAATTAGCATCCCGAACGAGAATGAATAGATCAGGGAAATCAAAAATGTTAGGCCAACATTTTTGTCGATTATGGCTTTTCCCAATTTGGTAAAGTCGAAAAGCCTACCTTCTCTTACTTCTCCCATGTGTTTATTGGTTTCCGGTAAAAGTCTTGCCGTCAACAATACGGCAAGAGTTGAAATCACACCGGCAATTATAAATGGCACGGACGCGCCAAAACCAATCGTGAGGGCAGAGATGGCTGGGCCAAAAACAAATCCAAAACCAAAAGAGGCGCCAATAAGGCCAAAACCTTTCGCCCTGTCTTTGGGCTTGGTTGTATCGGAAATAACGGCAGAGGCGACCGGAATATTGCCGGCTGTAATCCCGTCCAAAGCCCTTGCCAAGAATAAGAAGATGGCACTTGGCGCAAAGGCGGCCATAAAGAAGGAAACGGCGGTGCCGGCAAGAGATATTAAAAGCAGAGGTTTCCTACCAAATTTGTCAGACATTCTGCCGATAATTGGGGTCGAGGCAAACTGGCAGATGGAAAAGAGGGAAAATAAAAGCCCGTTTTGGAAATCTGAAAGGCCGAATTTTTGGGAGTAGGAATAAAGAATGGGGATGATAATTCCGTAGCCAAGAGCATTTACCAAAGCGATTAGGGCAATTACTAAAAGATTTTTGTTGTTTTTGAACATTTTTGTATTTTAGCAAAAATCGTCTTTTGAGGTAAGGCTTAGTATAATTAACTCTGTGAGAAAGTTACCGAATTTTAAATTTACACCGGAAGGTTTTGAAAAGCTTAAGAAAGAACTCGCTGAACTGTCTGAGCGAAGACCCGGTGTCTTAACAAGACTTGTTGCCGCGCGTGAGCAAGGAGACCTTTCTGAAAACGCGGGCTACCACGCGGCACGCGAAGAGCTGGGGAAAATTGATAGCCGCGTCCGCGAGTTAAAACTGATGATACGTCTTGCTGAAGTAGTACAGGCCAAAGAAGCGGATATCGTCGGTTTTGGAAATAAGGTCATGATAAATGACGGGGAGAACAATTTGGAATTTACGATTGTCAGCGCTCAGGAAGCCGACCCAATAAGCGGTAAAATCTCCGATAGCTCTCCGATTGGCAGCGCCCTTCTTGGGAAAAAGACGGGAGACACTGTTAGCGTTTATTCACCGAGCGGAAAAGCAGATTACAGAATTGTCGAAATTAAAATCGTTAGTTAAATTTTAGTCCTCGATGTAAGCTTTGAGTCTTCTAATTATTCCTTTTTTCCCCAAAGCTTCTGCCATTGTAAGCAAAGGAAAATACTCTGTACGACTTGATATTGCGCGACTTATCAATTGCAACACTTCCATCCTTTTCCAATGATTAAAACCATTTGATATTTCTTCTATTGATGGATTAATTGAATTAACAAATTCTGATTTTTCTTCTGGTGCTTTGGAAAAAACACCAACTGATTTTTTCAAGACATCTTTAAAGTCCCGATGGATATCCAAAATTTTTATATTCCGTGGGGGCTCTTCAATTAAATACCCTGCTACATCATCAAATTCATTTAATGTTTTAATGCGGTATTTTGCATATCCAATGACACTTTTAATTTGCTCTTGAGTAAATTTCGTTTTTTTACGTTCGAAGATTTTTTTGGCTAACTCCGAGTCACTAAATTTTTCTCTTATCCATTTACCGTTTAGCCAAAGGACTTTTTCTAAATTAAAAATCGGGCTGTTTTTGTTGATGCGGTCTAGAGAAAATTCTTTTGTTAATTCTTCGAGCGAAAAAAGTTCCTGGTCATCTTTTGGTGACCAACCCAGAAACGCCAAAAAGTTAACGATCGCTTCGGGGAGATAACCTTCGTCGATATATTCGACGGTTGATTTGGCGCCTTGGCGCTTGGAAAGTTTTTTGTGGTCTGCGCCTAGAATTGGCGGCAGATGGACAAATTGCGGAGGATCCCAACCAAATGATTGATATAAAAGCAAATGTTTTGGGGTTGAAGAAATCCATTCGTCTCCGCGCAGGACGTGGGAAATTTTCATATCGTGATCATCGACTACCGATGCAAAATGATAAGTTGGAAAACCGTCGGACTTGATGATGATAAAATCTTCAATAACATCGGAAGAGAACTTAATAGGGCCATGGACAACATCGTCCCACGTAAGCGATTTGCCTTTTTCGACTTTAAAACGCCAGGCACCGCCATCATCGTAGGCGAGATTCTTATCTTTGAGAATCTCCAGGTGCTGCTTGTAAAGATCCAGGCGTTTTGATTGGTGTTCTTCTTCATCCCACTTTAGACCGAGAAGCTCGAGGCTTTCTTTGATTTTTTCGACGGACCCGGGAACTAGGCGATTTTGATCCGTATCTTCGATGCGAAGTAAAAACTCGCCGCCTTGATTTTTGGCAAAGAGATAATTGAAAAGAGCCGTACGGATGTTGCCAATGTGCGGAATACCGGTTGGCGAAGGGGCATATCGAACGCGGACACTCTTCATGCTAGAATTGTATCAAAGGCATGATTACCTTAACAAACTTTGCCAATTTTTCAAGAAGAGCATCGATTTTTACAGTTTTAGGAATCGGGGGAATTTTGATTCTTTTTATTCTTTTTCTATTTGGGAAAAGTATTAAAAATGCGTTCTTTCCTCCGGCTCCACTGCCGGCGACGGTAGCTTTTGGAAAACTGCCAAGAACGAATTTTTCTGAAGGGGTCAAAGTTGGCAGTAAATTAAATTACAAAATAGAGACGATTAGTGGTGATTTGCCAAAACTGCCAACGAGTGCCAAAGTCTTTGCTATTTCCCCGTCCAATTCTTCGTTTGGGAAACTAGAGGACGCAAAGAAGAAAGCGGCGAGCATTGGTTTTAACGCGGAGCCGCAGATTATAGCAGAAGGTTTTAGATTCGTTGACGCAAAAGATAGTTTGTGGGTGTTTACAGTTAATAATTCTACCGGTAATTTTTTGTTTCAAACGGGACTGCAAAATGTTTCGCGGCCAAAAAGCGCTGATGAGGCAATAAGCGCGGCCCGCAATTTTTTCAATAACTTTAATCTGAGCGATAAAGAATTCCCTGGGAATAAAATAGAGACAGAAGATTTAAAGTTTAGCGCGAACGATTTAGTACCAGTTCCGTCTCTTGCCAATTCTGATTTGGTAAGAGTCGATTTTTACAGAGCAGATTTAGATAAGTTGCCAATTTTGCCAATCGCTTTTGGCAAAAGTCAGGTTGTTGCCCAAGTATCTGAAAAAGGGGTGGTTGGAGCCAAAATGAATGCTTATATTCTTGAAAGGTTCAGGTTCGCCACTTATCCACTGAAGGGAGTCGCCAAAGCATATGAAGAGCTGCAAAATGGGCAAGGAGTATTTAACACCAATCCTGACTTGGATACTTTTGAAATAACGAGTATTAGTCTGGGTTATGTGGAAAGCAGCAAAACGAGTCAATATCTTGCGCCGGTTTATATTTTTAATGGGAGAGGGAATTTGAAAGCGTTCGTTAGCGCTTTAGATGATTCTTGGATTTCTAAATAGATTCCCACATTCTTTCGGCCGCGGTTTTCTGATTTTCGCTCAAAATAGACCCACCCAGGAATCAGCCTAAGGGTCTGATTCTCGCTACGCTCAAAATAGGGCTTTGACTCTAGGGTGAAATCCACTTGTGATTTTTGAAAGCCCACTCGATAAGCTTGCCGGTTTCACCGAAGCGGTCTTGTGAACCCAGTACAACAGTAATAATTGTATTGCCACCCCTGGTTGTTTTAGCAACTAAGTTCTCCAAAGACCCTTCTGTCTGGCCCGTTTTTACTCCTTCGACTCCAGGAATTTTACCCAGGAGTTTATTAACATTTTCCAAATAGTACGTTTTTGTACCGGTAATATCGTTGACTACAATACTTCTGGTTGCCACAATTTTGGAGATTAGAGGATTGGCAACGGCAGCGCGGGAAAGTTTTGTTAAATCGCGGGCTGTCGAGTATTGAAGCGGGCTGTCAAAACCGGCGGGGTTAACAAAATGGGTATTTACCATCCCTAAATCTTTGGCCTTTTTGTTCATGTCAGCAATAAACCCCAGATAGGAATTGCCGCAAGAATAAGCAAGTACGAATGCCGCATCATTTCCGGAAGGAACCAATAATCCATAAAGGAGGCTTTCGGCAGTTAACTGGTCGCCAGCGGCAAGCCCCATTTTAGTCCCCTCCTGTTCAACAAAACCTACTTTGACGACAGTTTGGGGCAGGCAATTTTCTAAAGCAACTAAGGCGGTCATCAGCTTTGTTGTGGAAGCAGGAAGATGTTTTAAATCAGGGTTTTTTTCAAATAGGGTGACACCGGTTTTGTTGTCGATGACGGTGGCGGCTTGGGCGGAAAGAACAGGCGAGCTTTCAAAACCGGGGACGGTAATCGGGTACGGTTCGAGTTTTGAGGAATCTTGAAAATCGATTTTTTGGATTGTCTTGGTAAACGGAAAATCCTGCTGATATTTTGGCAATATGAAAAAGGAAATTGAAAGGGCAAGAATCAAAACGGCAATAATGGCTTGGGGTAATTTCACTTTACTTTTGACAGCCTGATATCAACCCTGTCCATATCCCTAGGGAAAAGGGATGCTTCCCTGATGTTGGCCAACCCCAAAATATTCATGGTTATTCTTTCCGATCCAAAAGAGAACCCGCCTTCAGGGGGCATACCATATTTAAAAGCCTGAAGATAAAGTTCACTTCTTTCTAGATCTATTCCCCTCTCTTTGGCGTTTCTAATTAAATCATCTAAGTTATTGATTCTTTGGCCGCCGGTCAACCATTCCACTCCCCGCCCCAATAGATCGAAACTTAAAGTAAACTTTGGATCCTTTGGATCTGCAAAAGAATAAAATGGTCTTTTATGCGTCGGAAAGTGCGTTACAAAGACGAGTTCTGATTTTTTTTCTTCATGGGCCCATTTGTAAATTTCTCTTTCGTCGTCAGGAGACATATCCGGTTCGTTTCTGACGTCCCTTTTAGTTCTTTTGAAAATAATCTCCTGGACTTCCCGTAGTTTAACTCTCGGGATTTTTTCGCCGACCTTTGGAAGTGTTGCACCGAATAGCTTGAGCTCTTCTTTACATTCTTTTTCGACGCGGGAGAAAATAAATTTAATAACATACTCGGCCATATCCATAATGTCTTCCCAACTTTCGATAAAACCAAACTCCGCATCAAGAGTGGTAACTTCAGTTAAATGGCGGGTGGTAACGCTCGGCTCTGCGCGCAAAGTTTTGTTGACGGTAAAGACTCGCTCATATACGCCAACTAAAATTTGCTTATAGAATTGGGGGCTTTGGGCAAGATAAGCTTTGTGGTCAAAATATTTTACTTCAAACATTTCGGCGCCGCCTTCGGCGCCCTGGGGAATAATTACCGGAGACTGGAATTCCGTAAAATTTTTCTCTTTAAGACTTTGTCTAAAGGCATCGATTATTACCTCCTGTACTTTAAAAATTGCCTTGACTTTTGGATGTCTTAAGGTCAGTCCCCGATTATCCAAGAGGGTCGGCAACTCCAGATCGAGTGTTTCCATACCCATATCAAACGGCAGTTTCTGGGATTTTGAAAGTACCTCGACTTTCTGGCATTTTATTTCGATTTCGCCGGTTTTTAACTTTTTGTTGACCATAGCTGGCGGGCGTTTTTGAACAGTGCCTTCGATTTTGACAACGTATTGAGGTTTAAGACTAGCCAGATCTTGACCTACAACTTGGACTTGGCCGCTATAATCGTGGATATCGATAAAAGTGATTTTTCCGTGGTCTCTTTTGGTATCAACCCAGCCCGCGATTTCGACCTTCTCCCTAATTTTTTTAGGAGTATCGGCGATTATTGTTCTTCGCATAGCTTGCATAGCTTGATTCTAACTTATTGATTCTTCGTTGTCATTCTGGGGACGAGCGGAGCGAGGACACCAGGATCCTAATTTTTAATTTTCAGATCTTTGAGCTTTAGCTGCAGGCCGCCGTTGCCGGCGTATTTGTCTTCGGAGATTGTGTAGACTGCGTCGATTAGATATCCCGGGCGGATATCGGCGCGCAGTTTGCCCATGTTAAAACCGATTGCGTGACGACCGGAAACTTGCAGCTTTAGATGGTCGTTTGCCGCCCCGACAGTTCTGACGTCTTCAACCAGCAAATTCTTTGTTAAAAATAAAGGTAATGGGTTGGCAACGCCGTAGGGTTCAAACAGTTCAATTTGAGCTAAAGAATTTTTATTCACGTCGGATGTTTCAAGTTCACATTCAATCTCTAAAAAAGGTGTTAAAAGCTCTTCGGTAATTAAGCTTTTGGAATGTTTATTGATTTTCTCGGAGAACGCCTCGATGTGCCGGGTTTCGATAGTGAAACCGGCAGCCATCGGGTGGCCGCCGGCATCGATCAAAAATTCGCTGGAGGCACGAATCGCTTCGACGATATTAAAACCCGGGATAGAGCGGGCAGAACCTTTGGAAAAATTTTCACCGATAGATATTACTACCATCGGTTTTCCATGAGCTTCTACCAGACGCGACGCAACAAGGCCAATAACGCCTTCGTGCCAGTCGGTGCTGGCAATTACGCCAACAACATGATCATCGCGGACCATGTTTATTGCTGAATCGATTGCTTTGGTGGTTAGATCTTGTCTCTTGGTGTTGGTTCTATTAAGGAGCTGGGCAAGATCCTCTGCTTGGGTCTGGTTTTTGGCACAAATGAGGCGGAGTGAGTCCAGGCCATGTTCGATCCTTCCCATGGCATTGATGCGAGGAGCCAGGATATGGCCAATTTCATATGTGCCGATGGTTCCATTAATGTGGGATGCACGGATAAGCGCTTTTAGGCCGGGCCTTTTGGTTTTAGCCATTTTTTCGAGGCCGATTTTGACAATGGCCCGACTGCCGCCGGTTAAAGGAACAAGATCGGCAATGGTGGCAAGGGCGGCCAGTTCTAATTTTTCCAAAAGTTTTTCTTGATAATCCGGTTTCAAAACTTGGGCTATTGCCCAGGCAAAACGCCAGGAAACTCCGGTACCGCAAAGTTCAAGTGAATGGACAAGAGCGTAAGAATCCGGAAGTTTAGATGGAAAAGTGTGGTGGTCGGTGATGACAACATCAACGCCCAGACTTTTGGCGTGCTTGACCTGCTCGACGGCGGTAACACCATGATCAACGGTGATGATTAATTTGACGCCTTCTTCGGCGAGTTTGGAAATGGCCGGATTTGATAAACCATAGCCTTCTTTGATTCTATGGGGAACATAAGGCATAACGTCGGCACCGAGATCATAGAGGGTTTCCCAGAGGATTGCTGTTGCACAAATGCCATCGGCGTCGTAATCGGAATAGACAATAATTTTTTCTTTGTTTTTTATAGCACCCATCACCCTTTTGACACCTTTATCCATCTGGGAAACTTTTACGGCTAGGATTTGTTCGAGTGTGGGGTTCAAAAAATCTTGAAGTTTTTTTGGCGTCGTCAGTCCCCTATTTTTGGCTAAGACCTTGGTTAACCAATCCTGCCCGTTTTTGTCGGGATTTTTTTCTTTTACCTTCCAAACAGTTTCGTTCACTTTGATATTCTAGCAATAAATCGCACAGTCAGGCCACCTACTGTATAATTTTGGTATGACTATTAACGCTGACATAAAACAAATTCTGGATAAGATTGGAAAAGCCGGGTTTGAGGTGGCTCTGGTTGGCGGCGGCGTGCGGGATGTAATGGCGGGCAAAAATATTTCTGATTGGGATTTGACGACGAACGCAACGCCCGAGGAAATTTTAAAATTATTTCCGAAGGCTTTTTACAACAATCGATTTGGGACGGTTGGGCTGGCAAAAGACGGCAAGACGACTGTCGAAATTACCACTTGGCGCACCGAAGGAAAATATACTGACGCCCGTCACCCCGAAGAAGTTGCTTGGGGAAAAAGCCTGGAAGAAGATCTGGCCAGGCGGGATTTTACAATTAACGCTGTGGCACTTCCCTACCGAGATGGAAAATTGCAAGATGCGGTAGACCCGTTTGGCGGGCAGACCGACTTTAAGAAAAAGATTATCAGGACTGTCGGGGAACCTGACGCGCGGTTTGGCGAGGACGCGCTCCGGCTTTTGCGGGCAATCCGGTTTGCGACGATTTTGGGATTTAAGATTGAGGATGCGACTTTAAAATCGATTAAGAAAAACGCAAAACTTCTATCCAAAATTTCCGGCGAAAGAATCCGTGACGAACTTTTTAAAATAATTGCTAGCGACAATGGCGCGGATGGGATTTTTCTGGCTAGAGAAGTTGGAATTCTGAAAGTAATTTTGCCGGAGCTGGATGCTTGTTTTGAGGTTCCCCAAAAAAGCCCGAAGAGGCATCATATTTACGATGTCGGGACTCATTGTGTGATGAGTCTGAAGTTTTGTCCGTCGGCTGACGTGATTACCCGCCTTGCCACAATGCTCCACGATGTTGGCAAAGCAAAGGTGGCAGTGACCCGCGAGGGCGTGCGGACTTTTTACAACCATGAGGTTGTCGGTTCCCGCATTGCCAATCAGATTGCGGATAGATTGCATCTTTCGCGCGAACAAAAAGAGAAAGTTTTTAAACTGGTTCGCTGGCACCAATTTTCTGTCAACGAAAACCAGACCGACGCAGCGATTAGAAGGTTTATAAAAAATGTCGGCCTGGAATATGTTGAGGATATGATGGATCTTCGGGTTGGCGACCGGCTTGGCGGAGGACTGCAGCAGCCGGAATCTTGGAGACTTAAGTTGTTTCGACAGAAAATAAAAGACGTTTTAAAAAAGCCGTTTACGGTAAAGGATTTAAAGATCGATGGTAAAGATGTGATGAAAACTCTCGGTATAAAACCCGGGCCAAAAGTCGGAGAGATTTTGAATAAACTTTTTGAAGAAGTTCAGGAGGACCCGAAGAAAAATAAAAAGGACTATCTGCTAGGAAGATTACCGGACTTAAAATAATTATTTTTTGGCAGTGGGTGTGGCAGGTCGAGGCAGAGCTGCAATATGTATCGCTCGTAAAGATGCTTGATCCGCACTATAGTTAGTGGTATCGATTTGTTGAAGATAGACCCTAAAACCTGAATATTTTGACACGGCTTGGTTGTTCCTAGACGATAGAAAAACACGGACTGCTTCCAAATTCCTATCCTCCGGAGCCAATTGGTCTTTATTTATGAGAGTTTCTGCAGACGCACTTCTGACTTCACCTATAACCAAGGGATTTCCTCGATCATCGATCGCGAATGCCCGCCATTGTTTATTGGCTTCGGGCGCAGAATAAGTTCTGTCAGTCAATATTGTCAGGGAACCGGCCTTAAAAAAAGGTTCGTCTTGAGATAGATTGGCGCTATTTTTATGCCATGTTTCTGGCTGTTCATTAAATGGCGTATTTACCCTCATAACTATTTCCGTTCTTGGCACGTCTTTGAAGGCTTGTTCAATTACATTTGCTGGAACTTCCGAAGCTTGACCGGTATTGATGGTAAAAGAAGCCGGATTATCGACTTGCGATTCACCGCAGGCAACAAGTCCTGCACCGCCTCCAACTAATGAGACTGCAAGTAAAGCTCTGCCAAGGAGAGATTTGGGGCCGCCCCATCTTTTGGCTTCCTGCTTAACGATTGGATCCTTGGTTACTTGATCAATATTTATCGGTGCTTCTTTCATTGGAGCTGTTTGCTCTGTAATTGGTCCGGCCATTAAACCCATAATACCCCCCCCCGAAGTATTTTGTCAACGAGTGCGTGAAAATTAGTTTCTTAGTTTTTGCCCTTCGAGAAACTCAGGGTCTACGTTTATTTTGAATAAACTTCGACCAAACGACCAGGAGCGGGGCGGCGTTGAAGATCGAGGAATAAGTGCCGGAGATGATGCCGATTAGAAGGGCCAGGACGAAAGTTTTTATCGACTCGCCGCCGAAAAGGAGAAGCGCCAAGAGGACAAAAACTACAGTTAAGGATGTGTTGAGTGAGCGGCCGATGGTTTGCAGGAGTGAATGATTAACAATTTCTTCGAACGAAAAATCGCTGTGCTTTCTTAAGTTCTCGCGGATCCTATCGAAAACCACAATGGTGTCGTGGACGGAAAAACCAAGAACTGTTAAAAGAGCCGTAATAAAAAGTGAATCGACTTCGATGCCCGCGAAATGACCAAGGATGGCAAAGACACCGACGACGACAATGATGTCGTGGACAAGGGCAATAATGGTACATACGCCAAAAGCAATTGGCGAAGCGGGTTTGGCCAATTTCCTAAAAGCCCAAGTTACGTAAAGTACGATACCAAGAACCGAAAGAGCGACGGCAAGAGCTGCTTTTTGGGTCAACTCTTTGGAAATAACCGGGCCAACAGTTTCTAGACGGACTTCTTCGTATTTGCCAAAATTTGCCGTGACTTTATCTTTGATCTCTTTGATCTTGGCGTCGTCGGTAACTTTAAGACGCAGAAGGATTGATCCTTGACCAGTTTGGGATACTTGGGAAACCTCTATCCCGTTTTTGGAAATAAAGTCGCCAAGATTTTTCGGTGGGGTGTTTGTTTTTATTTCCCAAAGTGTACCGCCGGCAAAATCGATGCCGGGTTTTAGGTGCCAAACGGCAAGGGCGATGAGACCCGGAATAATAATGGCAAGTGACAAAGCAAAAAACCAGTTTCTGTATTTAATAATATTCATGTTATTTTGCGGGTCCTGTCACGACTTTCCTTCCCGCCAGTGCTCATTTTCCTGACTCGATCCGTGTTCTGTTTTTGTTATTTCCACTGCGCGCTGTCGGGAACCCTTCCTGTCGTGCCACCCGCTTCTCACGTTTGTTGTCTCACCCAAAATAGTCGGAGCAAAGTTTTGGTGACCGTCACGGCGCTGAACATGGAAACTAAAATACCGATGGCTAGAGTTAAGGCAAAACCGCGGATTGGACCGGTACCAAAATAAAAGAGGATCGAAGTGGTAATCAGTGAGGAAACGTTGGAATCGCGGATACTTGACCAGGCTCTTTCGAAACCACTATAAAATGCTTCAAGTTTTGGCTTGCCCCAGCGGCGTTCTTCTTTCATCCTTTCAAAAATTAAAATGTTGGCATCGACCGCCATTCCAATACTAAGAATAAACCCGGCGATACCGGCGAGGGTCAGGGTGACGGGGACTAATTTGAAAAGAGCAAAAACGAGTAGCGTGTAGATTAAAAGGGCAAGTGTGGCAAAGACTCCGAGCAGGCGGTAGTAGGCGATCATAAAGATGATGACGGAGGCAATGCCGATAGCTGCAGCCAGAATGCTTTTTTGAATTGAATCTTGACCGATCGTCGGCCCGACTCGGGTTTGACTTTCAATTTTTAATGGGACGGGCAGTGCCCCGGCATTGAGTTGGATGGCCAATTGTTTTGCTGAATTGGAATCGAAATTGCCGGTTATAATGGCGTTGCCGTCGGAAATTATGGATTGAACCCGCGGACTTGAAATTAAATTTTCGTCAAGAAAAATGGCCACCGGTTTGCCTAAATTATCTTTGGTGATTTGCTCAAATTTTTTGGCACCACCAGATGTGAATTGTAAATTAATAGAATATCCAGGATTATTTGGATCTGTACTTGGCTGGGCGATTGACCGTGTTAAATCTTTACCGGTTAAACCTGTACTTTGGAATATGTCGCCAGGAGATGCTGACAAGGTGGCCTCTGGCGGAAGATTTTTTTTGAGGGTTCTAAATTCAAGGTGAGCCGTCTTTTTGACCGTAGCAACTGCTTGATCGATATTATTTATTCCGGCGAGTTCGACAATCAAACGGTATTGACCGCCGGTTTTGGCAGTTTGAATGACCGGCTCGGCAACTCCAAGAGCGTTAACTCTGTTTTCGATGATGTTTTTTGCGCTCTCCAGTGCATTATCGCGATCTTGCGCGGACACGCCACTCATGTCGGCAGACATGGTTAACTGGACGCCGCCGGCCAGATCCAAACCAAGTTTTGGCTCAAGATCCCTTTTTATAAAATTTGTAACTTTCGGGTTGTGGGAAAAATTAAAACCATGGACGGAAAGTTTGGGAAGATCTATATAAACCGCCGCCAGGACCAGGACGATAATTAAAAAGAGGATTCGCCTCGGGTGTTTTGACATCGAGACGATTTTAACAGAGAAAAGACCTAATATGCATGTCATTCTCGCGAAAGCGAGAATCTGATCCTCGATCGGGTCGAGGATGACAGATTACTTGGAATACGTTGCTTAGAGCTTGACCATTTCCTCTTCGTCACCGATTAACATAACCCGGGGCTTAGAAAGGATTCCCATAATAAACGGGTCCCGTCTATTCTTGCGGAAACTAAATTCTTCTTCGGTCATGGGGGTGAAGTTAATCTCACGGTCACGTCTCGTCTCTTCTTCGCGGACTAGGAGGCTAAGTTCCGGCAAGACAATTGTACCGACGATAAAAATGTCAACGTCGTTTTGGCTGTAAGGCCTGCCGCGGACAAAAGAGCCCGAAAGCATAGCGTATTTAATTTTGCCGAGTTTGCCTCTGTTTTTGATAATTTGGCCGCCTAAACCGGCTTCTTTATTAACAATACTTAATAATTCCCAGTAGAGGATGAAGTCTTTTTTAACGGAGTAAAACCGGCGGTTGGCCCGCCATTCGCTTGCCAAAAAGCCGATTTTTTCCATCCGGGCCAGTTCACGCCTGACGGCATTAATTTCCTCTTCGACGCGCCTGACAATATCACGGACGTGATAGGACTGATCCGGATTGCCCAGAAAGAGTTCAAGGACTTTGACTCTAACTTTAGAAATTAAAAGATCAATTAACATAAATTATGGGCAGGCTGATATCTGGCAGATTTAGTACGTTACCGTATTTCCGACAGGGACTATTTCGATCCAAATTTGTCCCCTATCAAATGTTATTTCTTTCCCGCTCGTATCAAAGAAAATGGTACGGTCTGTGCGGATTTTCTTGTTCCAAGTTCCCTTGACGACTTTGCCATCCATAAAAATTAGGGCGTTCCCGCTTCCAGTGGTTTTATAAAGAAGATGGCCGTCCGGATAACCATCATTCGCCTGACTTTCAACAGCAAACTGGACTATAACATTTTTAGGTGACATTTGTTCCTTGGTTAAGGGGTCAATTTGGGCCGTCTGGCCAATTACCCGGCGGTAGATGTTGGCGGTTTTGTCGTATTGCCAGGTAACGGTGTAATCCGGCTGCTGTGCCCAGAATGGAACAACGACGGAAGTTTGAGTGCCGCGAGATTCGAGCGGGGCATCGTCTTTGAATTTCCACTGGGTAAATCCTGCGTCCCACCTTTTGCCGTCTTTATTTTCCGCCCCAAAACCTCGACTGGCGGCGGCATCCCAAAGTTTTTTAGTAGTTGCATGGACATTATGGGGGGCAAGTTTATCGGTACCGCGCCAATAAGTAGGGAATCCCAGACCAAACTGATCCATATCCAGTATGCCGTAATCGCGAATTTGTCCAAGGGCATCGGCCGGACCTGGAGTGTTGGCGCCACCGACGTGGGCATACGCCGCATCATATTCCGAAACCCAGTCCAAAAAATAAGTACGGGCGCTTCTGACTGGTGCCAGGTCTCCTGCATCCTGGCAAAGATAGATGTTAAGGGTTCTGGTGATGCCGCCTTCGGCAACGACTTCATAAGTAATATCAGAGCGAGAGAGGCCGATAATCGGTCTGGCGTCTGCATGGTTTTCGATCATGACACCCAACGGTCGTCTTTTCTTCCATTGGTTCTCGCGATCGGCAGTATAAAGGGCGCCGTTTAACGGGCATGGTTTATCTTTTGGACCTTCTTCGGTACCAGAAGTAATATCTGTTAGGCTGCCAAATGGGGTAGAAATATTCACAGGCCGTTTTAAAACGGAGTTAAAAACCATGTAGGAGACGCCGGCTGAGGCAGCATATAGCACAAGAGCCCCAAGTAAAACTTTTAAGATTTTTTTATTCACAGAAAAACTTTTGTTTATTTAGCATTCTAATTTTTATCAATTGTTTAGGGGCGGGCAGCTTTTTCGACTACCTCTTTCTCCTCTTTTGAAAACTGGTGGCTCGACGCCTTGGCACCGGCAATCAGTTTGGCATACACCCTTGTCCCGTTTCTGGAGTGCAAAGATGAGATAACAAAACCATTGTTGGCGCCATTTAAAAGGGCAACAATAAAACTTTGATCCCCACCTGTATCTTCAAAAGGGTTAAAGCGAACGAGCGCGTGCTTTTGAAAATAACTTTCGCTTTCTTTATGCAGCCCTTCGATCTCTTGCTTTAAAACGTCAACCTTCTTGTTAATGGACTCCTGATCGCGGATGATATTTTCTAAAATCTGCGCCAGATTAAGGTCTTTACCACTTCTTGTCAGTTTATTCCAAGACCCAAGTACCCTTATGAAACAGGCGCTTAAAACTACCAGCCAAACAAAAATCGCTGCTACTAGATAATCGACAAACTGAAGCTTTTCCATCCACTCCGCTTTTGGATAATTCTCGTACCCACTCTTTTACCACTTGAGCTTTGTGCTTGTCAATGGTTCGACCTTGCTCACCATTGACCTTGAGAATTTCGAAGGGTCAATGATTCTCTTTGCGTGAGCCTACTTGTGCTAAGATACTCTTATTCCATTCTACATCAGTTTCAAGAAAAATGCCTTTCAAAACCAAAAGAAGAAAATTAAAAGCGAGCAAGCGACATTTCGTCTTCAACGCGGGTATCGTCCAGATCGTTGACACCCAGAAAGAGGTACTTGGGAAAGAACTTGATAAAAAACAAATAAATATCGCCGCCAGCAACCTTTCTTATTTAAGGGAGGATCTTCTAAAAATTATTTTAATTAGCGTATTTATTCTGGCGACCCAAATAATGCTACGCTTGACACTAGCTTAAAGCCTGTGCTATGGTTGAGGCTAATTGAAGCTAATTTAGCTTTGACGCTAAAGCAGACTTCTTTAAAACTTCTCTGCCAAAAGGAGGTGATTAACGAAAATGACTACAATGTATTGTGTTAAGTGCCGCGCAAAGAGAGACGATCCCAATGCTCAAAAAGTAACAATGAAAAACGGCAAGCCAGCTTCAAAAGGTAAGTGCCCAGTTTGCGGTACGACCATGTTTAAAATTGGCGGCTGATTTTGACGAGTAATTTACGCTTGCGACTCTTTTTTGATATACAGTGCCCCTTACAAGGGCCATGGCATGTGGTCCTCGTCCTTCACAGGTTCAGGACTGCGGGTCTAAAAATCGAATTGCAAGTAAAAAGAAAAAACCCTACGGCTATCTTATAGATAGGTTGGGGTTTTTTCTCTTCAAAAAATCTTCTAAGCAGGTTCTTTATTTATTGTCCTTTAAATAGTTCAATTACAAATCCCCGAATACCGTATAGAAACTTCAAGGCAAAATCTGGGTATTTGCTAAGTTTTTTATATTGACTGTTTAAATCTTTTGACAAATTTTTCTTTTCAAATTCCCAAGTGATCCCTGTCGTCTGTTGACTTTTTTGAGAAAGGGCGAGTGAGACTTTGCTAAATAGCGCCTCTCCACTTGCCTCTAAGTTTGCTTTTGCCGGATCTTTTGCTGCCGCTAGGGACTTTTTGTCGACAATTATGCCTTCTAAAACTTTACTAAAAATGCTTGGGTCTCCATTTTCAGGCATCGAAAGTGTAGCCACAATTTTGTTTGAGTTTTTTGAAAAAGCTGGGGTAAAACTAAAGCTAACCGGGGTTACCTCTTTTGCCGGAGTTTCCATCTGCCAATTGTAAGTGGTCTGGTTAAAATCTTCCGATGGCAGACCGATTTCTTTTGGAACTTCTACGACTCTGGCAATATCTCTTACGATATCGCGGTTTATAGCATCTGTTGTTGGTTTAACTTCCTTAAAGGCTGCGTAGACAGAAAAGGAAACCGTCGCGATAAATAAAATGACTACACCGATTAAGGAAAGAATAATTGCTCTCTTCACAGTTTTATTGTACTAGATTTCTTGTTGTGGACGGTATTGCAGCGCTTCTGCAACCCTTCGACTTCCCTCAGGGTCTTGAGGCACTTAACTATCTACAGATGGTCTATATTGCAGTGCCTCTGCGACATGGTTGGATTTTATTTTAATGCTTGCTTCCAAATCAGCTATGGTTCTAGCAATTTTGACGACTCTGTGGAAAGAACGGGCGGAAAGGTTAAGCTTGGAAATAGCTTGTTTTAAGAGCAAAATTGATTGGTCGTCAAGGTTACAATATTTTTTCATCAATTTTGCCGACATTTCGGCATTACTGGTGATTGCCAGATTTTTAAAGCGCTTTTCCTGAATTTGCCTAGCTCTTTGGACATGCGCCTGGATTTTGGCGGAAGATTCTCCTTTAATCCCCGCCGTAAGTTTTTCGACTTTGACTGCCGGGACGGTGATGTGGATATCGATTCTGTCCAGGATCGGGCCGGAGATTCTTTTTTGATAACGGGTGATGGCGCTTGGGGCGCAAACACAATTTCTAGTTTCGTCACCAAAAAAGCCGCAGGGGCAAGGGTTGGCGGCGGCAACAAGGGTGAAGCGGCAAGGAAATTTGACAGACCCGGCGGCACGGGAAATGGTAACATGCCCATCCTCCATCGGCTGCCGCAGCGCTTCCAGAACATGGCGGGGAAACTCCGGTAATTCGTCTAAGAATAAAACGCCACGATGGGCAAGAGAAATTTCACCAGGGCGCGGGATATTACCGCCACCGATTAAGCCAATGTGGCTTGTGGTGTGGTGAGGACTACGGATTGGACGCGACAGGACTTGGGGAGTTTCGGCGCTGAGCAGGTTTGCAACAGAATAAATTTTTGTTACTTCCAAACTTTCATCAAAAGTTAATTTGGGAAGGATTGTCGTAAAACTTCTGGCCATTAAGGTTTTACCCGCTCCGGGCGGACCTTTCATTAGAATGTTGTGACCGCCGGCGGCGGCAATAGTTAAGGCGCGTTTGGCATTTTCCTGGCCCAAAATATTTTCAAAATCAAAGTCTTCATCGACAATGTTTTTAAAGATTTGTTTTTTGAATTTGAGGGGCGGGATTTTTGCTTCTGTGGCGAAATGGTCAAAAAGCTGGCGCAAGTTTTTAGGGGCAATGACGTTGATTTTAGCGACGGCTCCGGCTTCACCGGTGTTTTCCGGTGGAACAAAAATGTTTTTGAATTTTTTATCGCGGGCCATAAGGGTACAAGGCAGGACGCCCCAAATTCGGCGCAGAGAACCGTCGAGGGAAAGCTCGCCGAGAAAGACTGAATCATCAATTTGGGCTTTTAACTGTTCGCTGGCTAACAGGATGCCAAGGGCCATTGGCAGATCGTAAGCAGGGCCTTCTTTTGGCAAGTCTGCCGGAGCAAGGTTGACCGTTATTCTTTTTGGCGGTATATCGGCACCACTGTTTTTAAGCGCCGCCCTTACCCTTTCTTTTGATTCCTCTACGGCTTTATCAGGAAGACCGACAATGGTAAAACTTGGCAAGCCTTGGGAAGCAATATCAACTTCAACGGTAATTGGTACGGCGTCTAAACCGACAACGGCTGCGGAGGTAACTTTGGCTAGCATTATGTTTTAATTTTCCAGACCACCGGTATTGTTGAAATTAGAAGCGGCATAAATAAGATTCCCCAATAATCATTGTAAAAGGATGATGTGATAAATGGAAAAGTGAGAAATATGCTCCAGGGGGCCAGGAAATAATAGATTCCCTTGTCCCCTTTTTTCTTGATGTTAATGACTAAACTGACGAAAGCCAGCACTATTAATAGTAAATTGACTCTGTATTTTGTTAACGGATAATTTTGCATTGAAAAAGAAATCATTGTTAAGAAGCTCTGTTTGTCTGGCGCGTGGAGGCGCGAAAAAATTGTTGATGTTTGCTGCACATCCAGAAATCTAGAAAGAACGACGTGTGAATGAATCGCAAAAATTATAAGTGAAAATAAGATTAGAGCTATAAAGAAGATTCTATTTTTCTTCAACAAAACAGAGAGGATTAAAAGAGAAAATATCGGAATGGTCATAAGTTCTCTAGTTGCGAGGGCAAGCAGAAGTAAAACCCAAGCGACCGGAAGTTTTTTATAGAAGAAAAAAGTCAAACCAAAAGTGAAGAAAAATAAGGCCCACCACTCAACAAATAAAAAAGATGTTTTGTAAGATAGATTGCCAGCAAAATACGGCAATACTAATACTACTGCCAGAAGGCCTGTGTTTGAGTTGTAGAGTTTTTTAATTATTAGGTAGATGCTAATAAAAAATAAGATCGTGAGCGTCCAGTACAAAGTTAATATCTGATAACCGTTTTGCGCAAGTTGCCAAAAATAAAAAACTGTCGGTAGACGCCAAGTAAAAATATCAGGATCGAGTTTAATGTTCGCGTAGTCGTTTGCGGCAGCTTTTGGAAAAGAATCGTAGTAATTATGGCCGGATTTTACAAGATAATATGTTTTTAGAAAAATCATCTCATCGCTTCGATAAGTTCCGAATTGCGGTTCCGAAAGGTTTAAACTTTGATAATTTTTGAAGAGAAGAATTGATAAACTCACCGAGTACAGAATGATTATCAATAGAAGAATTTTGGCAATATTTGATTTGAATGTTTTTCCCATACAATTACAGCTTTGATTTTCTCCATCCGGCGGCAGTTGCGTCTTCTTCAGTACAAAACCATTTTTCTCCTTTTGAGGTATCAATTGTGGTTTTATCGTAATACTTTTGGCTAGGAAGATGATAGATCTTATCACCAGATTGCGAAATGTTGCCCTTGATAAGGCATGATGATTGACTAGATGTTGTTTGACTTGTTTGTCCTTGGCAACTTGACCAAAGACCAATGCCTTGGGACTTTGCTTGTCTTGCGGATTCTCGAAATATATCTTGATATTTAACGTCCGGAGGGAATGTTGATGCATGTGCAAAGCCTTCTTTTACTAAATAATCGTTAACAAAAATATTGTCGACATAGACATAGCGCAATAATCTTCCATATTTATCTATATCGGAAACGTCTTTTTCGAGGTTGACGGTTTTGCCTTCAACTAATTCTTTGTTCTTTGCAGATGCCTCTTGACCAAAGCACTGAACCGGTTTTCGGGGGTCAACTGTTTCCGGGGTATCGATACCGATATAGCGGACTCTTTGATTATTTTCTAGCTCTATTGTATCGCCGTCGATAACGCGGGTAACTTTGGCGGTCTGGAGATTTTTAAGATCTGGAGATAATTGACTAGAGGCGCTTGCCGAAATAACTTGAGGTTGTTGCCCTGGCACTGACTCCGAATGGGTACGATTTCTCGGGAAAGAAAAAATGATCACCAGAAACCCAAAAATAAGAAATAATCCCGAGAAAAGCAGAGGGATAAACTTTTTCAAAGCGTTTCGATTATATCACTAGCCCAGGAACTTCTTGAGTTTTTTTAACGCCAGGGCGCGGTGGGAGATTTTGTTTTTTTCTTCAGGTAACATTTGGGAGTATGTTTTAGAATAACCATGGGGTACAAAGACAAAATCAAAACCGAAGCCTTGAGTGCCCCTGGCCTTATTTACCAGATGACCATAGACCTCACCCTTAAAAATTTTAATCGTTTTACCGTCGTAAATGGCAATGGCGTCTGTAACTTTGGTTTTGGTGTTTTTGTTTTTAATCAGATTGACGGTTTTTTCTGCGCCGAGGGTTTTGAGGAAAAATTTGACAAATGGGCCGGGTAAACCTCCTAGTGCATCTATTTCTAGGCTGACATCGGTTACCAGAACCGTTTTTTTGATTTTTTGATAGGCGGCTTTGGCTTTAGCTGTGATCACTTGATCAAGATTGAGCGATTGTATTTCTGGGATATCTACTTTAGATACTTTATGATTCGTGCCGAGGATTTGATTAATTTCTGAAAGTTTATTTTCGTTGGAGGTAATAACAACAAGATCAGAGAGTCTGATTTTACTCATACTCGATAGTAGCCGGGGGTTTTTGGGTGATGTCGTAGACGACGCGGTTAACACCGCGGACTTCATTAACAATTCGGGAGGAAATTTTTTCTAAAACACTTTCGGGAATTTTACTCCAATCTGCTGTCATAAAATCTACGGTATCAACGGCTCTTAAGGAAATGATGTAGGAGTATGTACGACTATCCCCCATTACACCGACGGATTTAACGGGCAGGAGGGCAGCAAGTGCTTGTCCTACCTTATTATATATACCGGAAGATTTAAGTTCGCTTATAAAAATCTGGTCAACGGATTTTAAGATTTCAAGCCTTTCAGGGGTGACTTCACCAACAATCCTTATAGCAAGTCCTGGTCCTGGAAAAGGGTGACGGTTTAGAAACTCTTCTGGAATACCCAGTATTTTACCAATTGCCCGCACTTCATCCTTGTAAAATTCAGCCAGTGGCTCGACCAGTTGGAGTTTCAAGCCGGATGGAAGAGTAACGTTGTGATGGCTTTTGATTTTGTCGGCGTGCTTTGAGGTTCTAGCTGATTCGATACGGTCTGGGTAAATGGTTCCCTGGCCGAGGAATTTAATTTTGCCGAGTTTTTTGGCTTCTTCTTCCAGAGTTTTAAAATAGATCTTAGCAATTATTTTTCTTTTTTCTTCGGGATCAACAATGCCTTTGAGGGCATTTAAAAAAACTTTGCCCTTGTCGGAGATCTTGAAGTTTTTGAACTTAGCTTTTGTAATAACATTTTCAAGATCTGGAAGATCGTAGCTACGAAGAAGACCCGTATCGATGAAGAGCAAGTGAAGTTTCGTACCGATTGCTTCTTTTAAAAGGGCGGCGGCGACAAGTGAATCTACCCCGCCGGAAATAGCCATTAAAACTTTCTCGGCTTTAGTTTGCTTCTTAAGAATAGTGATGATTTCTTTTTTGACCTCTTTTAGATCCCAGTCTTTTCGGGCTTTGGCAATTTTAAAGAGAAAGTTGGCAAGAATTGTCATTCCCTTTGGGGTGTGTACGACTTCCGGATGGAATTGGACTCCGTAAAGTTTCTTTTTTTCGTCTGACATCGCGGCGACTTTGGCATTTTTTGTTGATGCGACAGCCCTGAAGCCTTGCGGAAGCTTGTCGACTTGGTCTCCGTGAGAAAACCAGACAGTTTCGCTTGCCGATAGCCCGTCAAAAAGTGGGTTTTTTTGGATCATAAGAGTTTCTCTGCCGAATTGTTTTGATTCATGAGATTTGACTTCGCCACCCAACTGATGTGCCATGAGTTGCTGGCCGTAGCAAATTCCAAGAATTGGTAGACCTAACTGGTAAATTTTTTTATCGATTCGCGGGGCATGTTTTTCATAGCAAGAAAATGGACTTCCGGAAAAAATTAGAGCTTGCGGGGAAAGTTTAAGTAAATCTTGGGAAGAAATTTCCGGTAGTACAAGCACACTTTTGACACCTAATTCTCTTACACGTCTGGCGATAAGATGAGCATATTGTCCTCCAAAATTAAAAACGGCAACCATTTAAATTAAGGCGGTAAGGCTTTTTGAGATCCGTTCCTTTGGGGGTATAGATAAGTCGATCTTAAGCTCTTCACCAGTTAATTTTTCGTATACCTCAATATATCTTTGGGCAATATTAGCAATTACACCACTAGGCATTTTGGGCGCTTTTCCTTGACCGGTATATCCTTTTTGAGCAAACCATATTCGCATTATTTCTTTGTCATAATTTTCCACTTCCTGGCCATTTTTAAATTTCTCCGTGTAAGTTTTTTTAACCCAAAACCGACTACTGTCAGGCGTGTGAATTTCGTCAATTAAGACTAGCTTCCCATTTTTATCAAGACCAAATTCGTATTTTGTGTCGGCTAAAATAAAACCGCCTTTGTCGGCAATTTCAGTTCCTCGTTCGAAAAGTTTTATGGCAACTTTTTCAATTTGTCTCCAAATTTGAGGGGGGACTAGTTTTTGTTTTAAAATTTCCTTTGCGGTTATTGGTTCGTCGTGACCACCGGGACTTGTTTCCCTGGTGGTTGGTGTAATTACGGGTTTTTTTAATTTTTGGTTTTTGACAAGGCCTTCTGGGAACTTCATACCGTATATTATTCTTTTACCATCTGAATATTGTTTCCACAGTGAGGTATTGGTGACACCGGTGATATAACCGCGAACGATAACTTCAATCGGCAGTGCATTGCATTCGGAAACAAGCATTACATTTGGGTCAACTGTGCCAATCATATGGTTTGCAATAATATCCCTAGTTTTCTCGAACCAGAATTTTGAAAGAAGATTCAAAACAGCGCCCCTAAAAGGAACCGCCCCTAGAACTTTGTCGAAAGCAGAAATTCTGTCCGTTGCTATAAGAATCCTAAAATTATCTTTCACATACCAGTCCCTGACTTTTCCGTTTGCTTTGGTGCCAAGTTTTGGAAGGCTAACGGCTTGGATGGCACTAGGAATATTTTTAATAATTATTTTTCTTGTGATCATATTTTCTCCTTTAAATATTTCTCCCATCCTATATTTTTAATTTTTGCGTTTTTGTCAAATACTTCTTTTCTCAATTTATCTTTATATTGAGTAACGGCTGCCGAGATCTTGGTATTTTGTGCGCCTATGATTTGCGCTGCTAAGATGCCGGCGTTTTTAGCGGCATTTATACCAACAGTGGCAACTGGAACACCAGGTGGCATTTGAACTATTGAAAGAAGAGAATCCAAGCCATCTAAAGATTTGGCCTTAACCGGAACGCCGATAACCGGGATGGGTGTAAGAGAAGCAATTGATCCAGGAAGCGCAGCTGAGCCACCTGCTCCGGCAATAATAACTTTTATGCCTTTTGATTTGGCACTTTGGGCATACTTGGCAGTTTCTTCCGGAGCACGGTGAGTGGAAAGGATTAATACTTCGTTTTTAATTCCGAGATCATCCAAAATTTTGGCGGCTTCGGACATGACCTCCAAATCTGAATCTGATCCCATGATAATTCCAACTTGCGGTTTATTCATTTTTAAGCTCCATTTGTAATTCTTTCAAAAACATCAGGCACCTTTTTGGGGCTAAGCCTATATGTTTGGCAGGATCGAGCAGTAATGAGATTTTATCAGGTCTTACGAACTTCGTAATTATTTTATCCCTTTTGAGCATTTCAACCAAGGGGTTAATTTTACCGTCATTTATCGTGTTCCAGGATTCCATGGCTATCTCGCGAATTGCTTCGTGAATCTTTTGCCTGTCAGCGCCGTTTTTGACCGCTTCCATCATCAGCGTTTCGGTTGCGGCAAACGGCCCGTATTTTTCCAGATTCCTCTTTATGCTTTTTTCAAAAATAACTAGACCTTTAACTAACTCAGTAGCAACTTTTAAGATCTCATCTGTAGCCAGAAATGATTCTGGAATAAAAATTCTTCTTGAAGCACTGTCGTCTAAAGTCCTTTCAAGCAGAGTGTTTGCGGCATTGTTCCAAGCGATATCGGTAAGTGATGAGATATAGCGGGCCAAGGAACAAATTTTTTCGGCTTTATCGGGGTTTCTTTTAAACGGCATGGCAGAAGAGCCAACCCTTTTTTCGCCGCGGGGTTCTGACCATTCGCCAAAATTTGGAGACTGCATAATCCTCAAGTCAAAAGCGAATTTGTGGAGCGATTGGGCAATAGAGGAAAGGACGAACGTTAGATGCAAATCGGTTTTCCTGGGGTATGTTTGAAGATTAACTGTCGTTTCGATAAGACCCAAATCTGCCATAATTTGCCCACTCATTTTAAAGGCGTCAGCCGATTTACTGTCTAATAACTTTACGTAGGAAGCGCTGGTTCCAACTGCCCCCTTCATACCTTTGGCGCGTAAGTTTTGTCTAAAAAATCTTAAGAGTTTTAAATCGTTTAATAAATCCTGGGCGTAAGCGGCAAAACGGTATCCTAAGGTCGTCGGTTCGGCAGGCTGGAGATGGGTATAACCCATGCAAACGAGATTTTGGTATTTTTTGATACTGGGAGTAAAACTCTTAAGCAACTCTATTAATTCTTTTTCAATGATATTTAGCGCCTGGTAAATATTTATTATTTGGGCGTTATCTTCAATATCAGTACTTGTCGAGCCGAGATGGATTTTACCGCCAGATTTACCCGACTGCTGGGCAAACGTAAGGATTTCGGCCATTAAATCATGGTATATTTCTTTTTCGATTTCGTGGGCTCTTTCGATATCAATATTTGCGGCATTTTTTTCGATGGATTTGAATTCTTCATCTGTTAAAAGTCCAGCCTTTTTTTGGGCTTTTGCTAAGGCTACCCAAACTTTGCGCCAGGTTTTGCGTTTATTCACCTCAGAAAATATTTGGCGCATTCCCTCCGAGCCATAGCGCCAGGAGAATGGTGATTGATAATTTTCAAAGTCTATCTTTGTCATGTTGTGATTTTAGAAATTTTTTTGGATTTTATAGCATTTTTAATTTCAATGGCAACGCGTTTTCCCATGCTAATTGAATTGCCGTAAAGATAGCCCGAATACGGGGTGGCAAAGATTCCCGGCGAGCCGGGCATTCTGGGTGAGACGTCGAAGACCACAATTTCTTTTTTGGGTGGACCTGGGGTGATTACTGCTTGCAAGCTGAACGGTCCGATAACACCCGGGGTAAACATTTCCTTTGCGGCTTTTACAAATCTTTCACCGATTTCGAAAGCCGGTTCAAGAAGTGATTCTAGTGTGGTTACAGCGATGTGACCTGCTTCTTCATATTTAAGGTCAAGTGTGTCTTTGATCTGGTCCTGATAAAAACTCGGGAGGCGAAGTAAACCATCAAGATTTGTTTGTCTTCTTGTATCAGTTCCAATCAATTCCAGACGATCTTCAAGCGGTGAATAAAAGAAATTGAAATTGACTTGAACACCTAAAATAAATTCTTCGATGACGGCATTTTCTAGTGCTTCCTTCGTAATTTTTGCACCGGCTATTAAATCGTCTGATTTTGATTTAAAGTCCAATGGGGAGCTTGCCAAGAAAAAGGCTCTTTCAAATTTTCTCTCTTTTTCTAACACTTTTACTAAAACTAATCGGTCAATTTCCTGGAAATTTTTATAGCTTTTGGGGAATTTAATTTCGGCCCTTTTTAAAAGATCGTATTGATTGGGCTTTGCATCCCTTTCTTCTAAATGAAGTAAATATTTATTCCCAAAAATAGGAATGTCAAAATCTTTTTCAATTGCATCGTAATCATTTACATAGACTTCGAATGACCTGTGCGGAATGAAAATTGCATTTTTACTTTTGAGGATTTTTACAAACTCCGGTTTTAGAATGTCTTTAAATTTTTCGACGTACAGGACTTCATCGACACAACCTAAAGAGCCGCTTGACTTAAAATAGTTTGCATAAGTTTTGTCGCGGCCTTTTTCGACAACAACCAAAGTTTTAAAACCTTCGTCCTTGGCACCGCGACAGACATCTAGAGCACTATGGCTGCCGAGAACCGCAACTATTGGTTTTAATAAATTTTTAGACATATATTACCTCTTCTCTTTTTGGACCAACACCGATGAAAGTTATTGGTACATTCGTTATCTTTTCGATAGTTCTTATATAATTTTGAGCGGCTTTTGGAAGAAGGGTAAATTTTCTTATTTTAGAAATGTTTTCTTTCCAGCCCCCTAATTCCATATAAACAGGTTTGCATTTTGATAAAAAGTCGGCACTTCCGGATAAATAATCAGCTTCCTTGCCACCTTGCGTATAGCCGACACAGATTTTGATTTTTTTGAAGCCTGAAAAAATATCCAGTTTGGTGAGAGCCAGCTGATTTACTCCGTTAACTTCTGCTGCCGCCTTTACCAAAACCAGGTCAAGCCAACCGGGGTCTCGAGTACGGCCGGATGTGGTTCCAATTTCATGGCCTTTTTCGATGATCTGTTTTCTTTGTGGTTCCTCTATTTTGGTGGGCATGGGTCCAGCACCGACTCGCGTTGTGTAAGCTTTGGTAATACCAATTATATTGTTGATTTTTTTTGGATGAAGATCAAATGATTTCCAAATACCGATGATTCCCGTATTTGAAGATGTAACAAACGGATAAGTCCCGGCATCTATATCCAAAAGCCAACCTTGGGCGCCCTCAAAAAGAACATTTTGGCCTTTTTGAATGGCTTTTTGCACAATAGGTATTGTCCTGCCAATAAGCGGTTTGGTGACTTTGGCATAATTTTGGAATTGAGATAGAATTTTTTGATACGAAAGTTTTAGAGCAAAATATTTATTCTGAAAATCGATTTCCTCTTTCAATAACTTCGGAAAATCGTTTTTAAAAAGATCGGCGACTTGCAGGCCTACCCTTTCGATTCTATCGGCGTAAGATGGGCCGACTCCACGGCCTGTTGTTCCAAGTTTTGACATGCGAAGGCTTTCCCGTAATCCATCTTTTAATTTATGCCAGGGCATAGTTAGGGTCGCGCCTTCATCGATTACTAAATTTTTCCAAGAAACCTTGGCTTTTTTGAGCTTTACAAATTCGTCGTCGATTAGAGATTCGAGATCGCACGCAACGCCTCGACCAACAAGGCAGGTTGTTTTTTTATTAAAGATTCCCGATGGGACAATGTGGAGTGCGAACTTACCGAAGTTATTTTCTATGGTGTGGCCTGTATTGGAACCACCATTAAAACGCGCTACGACATCCGCCGTTTGAGCCAAATCGTCGATAATTCTACCTTTGCCAGAATCCCCCCAATCAACTCCAATAATAGCGGCTACCCCTTGCCAATTTTTAAGTGATTTTTTCATGTTAATTTAAAATTTTAGCCAAAGATTTAGATTTGATTGCGTTTTTAATTTCCATAGCGATGCGGCGACCTGTTGAAACTTCTTTATCATAGTAAAGAGCGGCGTAAGGAGAACCGTTGATAAAAAGATTGGTACCGGCAACAATTCTGCAAGAAATTTCAATGATATAAAACTTTTGCTGAGGGGTAATAATCGTTTCCAGGCAAAACGGACCCCACAAACCGCCCGGTATTAGTTTTTTGGAAGTCTTAACTGCTTTTTCTCCCATTTCAAATGCGTCTGCCAAAAGCGATTCCCGAAGAACGAGTGGGCTATTTCCTACCACTACAAATGACGGTTCTATGCCTAAACCTTGCTGGTTTTGCGAGGGAATACGGCCAAGGGAATCAACGTTTGACTCATATCGTTTATCAATTGAAAGGATCTCAAGTTTACCAGTGAGTGGCGAATAGAAATAATGAATGTAAAGCGGAACACCTATAACATATTCTTGGATAAGATGTGGTTTGTTTTTAAGACTTTTAATGCGAAGGGCAAATTGTTTTTTGTTTTTAGCGAAAAAGTACCCATGGCCGCCGGCAGCACCATATGTTTTTACGAGAACAGGTTTATCAATTTCGTCGGCGTTATTATATTTTCGAGGAACGGGGATGCCTGCTTTTTCCATCCATTCCCTTTGTTTAAGTCGGTCTGATTCCCAATCTAGGACTTTTTTGTTGCCAAAGTATGGCACCTTCATTTTTTTATTTTCCTCAATTCCTAAATAGGCAACAAAGGCACCGTGAGGAATGACGATAGCGTTTTCTTTTAAAAGCTTGCTTTCGATTTTTGGAAAATCTGAATAGTTCTTAATTTCAATTATTTTGTCGATAAAATTAAAACGTTCGTAGAGTGAAATGCGGTCTGAAGTACAAACTAGGATGGTTTTGAAACCTTCGTCGTGGGCGCCTTTTAATATCTGGAGCGCGGAGTGAGAGCCCAGAGTTGCAATTTTATAGCGTTTGTAGGCCTCCATTGACGTATTCTACTCTCATTTATGAAAAAATGCAAAAATGCTATAGTTTTAAAGAATGACACCAGAAGCAAATTATAATCAGCCCGCGAGAATGCCTGTAGCTCCCAGGGGTAAAATCTTAGATAGATTTAAGGTTGATAAAACAATAGGATACCTACTTTTGGCTGCCGGTATTTTGATGATTGTTACCCCCATCTTTTTGATATCAAACGTGTTGACTGGTAAGAGCAAACCACCGCAAGTATTTAATGTTGAAGCGCCAACTTTTGATCTTCCACTTTCCGGACAACAATTAGAGGTGCCTAAAGACGTAAAAATTCCGGCCGGCCTTGCCATGACACAGTCTGGCTCAGTCAAAACAAAGATTATTCCGGATGAGGTTTTTAATAGTTCTTTAAATATTGGTGTTTACTATCTTTTAATGGTGTTTATCGCTTCAAGTGGCTCAAAAATTGCCGGTATTGGAGTCAAAATGATAAAAGATATTAAAGTCCAAGTGAAAAATTGATTTACTTTGCAAAATTTTTTAAATCTTCTAGGACCTGCTGGGCATGCACTAGCGGTTTAACGTTTTGGTAAATTTTGGCAATTCTACCTTTTGGATTAATTAAAAAAGACGTTCTTTTCGTTCCATAATATTCCCGTCCCAAAAAATTCTTCAAAGCCCAAACGCCATATTTTGCGACAATTTCTTTTTGGTTATCGGCAAGGAGCGTGAAAGGAAGGCTATATTTGCCCGCAAATTTAGCATGGCTCTTTGTAGTATCGACGCTTATTCCCAAGACAATGGTTTTAAGTTTTGAGAGATGCGGGAAATTATCACGAATGCTGCAGGCTTCTTTGGTACAACCGGGGGTATCATCTTTGGGATAAAAATAAATAAGTACCCATTTGCCAAGATAGTCTTGAATTGCATGGTCTTTGCCGTTTTGGTCAGGTAAATTAAAACCGGGAGCTTTATCGCCAATTTTGAGTTTCATCGTCTTGTCTCTTGAATTTATTTTACCATTAAGTTAAAGTGTGCTTTAATAAATTTATTTCTGCCCCCAAATTTTATGCCTCGTAAAAAAAATATTGAAAGCAGGATTTCAGTTCTTAAGGTTAACTGGATCGAAAAATTGCAAAAGGTAAATGTTTACCTGACAACTATTTTTTTAATCCTTTGGATTTTTGTTGGTCTTTTTGGATCTTTGGTCGTAGTGCAAAGCGTTAAGCAAGGTTTCCTGCAAGGAGTTTTTGGTAAGCCGCAACAAGCTTCTACTCAATCACAGCCACAAACTGAAGCAGACTTGCCAGGCGTTGGAAAAGTAAATATTGCCTGTACCGAACAAGCATTAAGTCAGGACTCAATCCAAAAATTATTGGTTAAAGGTGATACTTCGGTCTTGACTGCCGACCAAAAAGCAAAACTCGATCCTTGCATTGTAGCAAAAGCAAGCGCTACTCCTTCGGCAACACCAACTACACAATAAACTTCTCCAGCATTTATAATGGAGTTTTTATTCTTTAAGTTTACATCGGGTGGCAGAAAACCCATATCTTTCCCTAATGCTGGAGAAGTATGTAGCCGTTTGGCATTCATCTGCGACTTTAGAGCCGCAGTTTTCTGCTAATCCGTTATAAAACTCTAGCGAGTTTTGATTTTCGCTTCGCTCAAAATAATATCTTATCTAAGATTCAAAGTTTCTGATTTAAAGACTAAGCTTTTGGGTTTTATGATAACTTGACGGGGACCCTTTTTAACAAAACCTGCATCCAAAGATTCGAATTTATTTTTGGTAATTATCGATTGTGCCTTTTTAACATCCTCTTTGGGTAGAAATATTACATAGTCCTGACCCATATTGTACGTGTCATACGCATCGTAATCGGAAAGCCCTGCATGCTTTTGGATAAACAGAAATACCTCTTGTGGATCAAATAATTTTTCAACCATATATGAAAAGTTGCCTTTCGCTCTCATGATTTTCCTTAAACCATGTCCAGTAATGTTAGAAATGTAGTGAATGTCGATACCAGCATCTAAAAGGTCTTGAATGAGTTTGGCGTAAATGTTAGTTTTAGTTAAAATCGCTCTGCCGTAAGTTTCTCCGTTTGATAGTTTTGTCTGGTAACCATTTGGCAACTTTTTGGCAACAGCCCTTGCCAGTGAAAGTCCATTACAGTTGATGCCATTTGATTTGACTAGGATTATTCTATCCCCTGCCTTTAATTTTTTGTCCGTTATTAACCGTTTTTTATTTATAATTACGCCAATTGCCGAACCGCCTAAATCAACAGTGCCCTTTTCTATCACCCCTTTTAAGGTTGGTGTTTCTCCACCACCCCAAGTTGCCATCGACATCTTACACGCATCTTTCCAGCCTTTTATAAAATCGGCAGTTCTAGTTTTGTCCTCTAGCCAATTATTATCTTCTATTGCCCAATATGCATGGACAACGCGCGGTTTTGCACCAACTGTTATCAGATCGTTAATAATAGTTGCAACTGCATCGTAGCCAATTACGTCGTAATAAGTTTTGGTTCCACTACGCATTGCGTCGGCGACTAGATTTTTTGTACCGAGACCTTCAACGACGGATGCCATCAATATTCCGTTTTGTTCCCAAACAAATGCTGACTCCCCCCTGCTATCTGAAATTTCTTTGAAATCTTTTTCTTTAATTTTCGTTTGACGCGCAGCGAGTTGAGCCATTTTTTTTATTGGATCTTTTGTCACGTAGTTATCTCCGACTTGACCGTACGTAATTTTTTTCATGATTGTTTTGCAAAGTCTATCATGTTTTTTATAATAAAGCCTGGAGAGTTGCCATTACCTGATCTTCTCCAATTTGGGTATTGAGTAGCGTCAACAAATTTTTCCGGGTGGGGCATGAGGCCTAAAATTCTTCCTGTTTGGTTGCAAATTCCGGCAATGGCATTAATTGACCCATTTGGATTTTGGGGGTATTTTTGGGTAGGATTTCCTTTTTCGTCGACGTATTTTAAAACGACAAGATCTTCATCCTCAATTTTTTTAATAATGTTTGGTGGAGCATCAACTCTTCCTTCCCCGTGATTGACTGCGATGTCAAAGATTTCGTTTGACTCGCGTAAAAAAACGCATTTACTCTTTTGGACTTTTACTTTAATCCAGCGGCATTCAAAATGGCCGCTCTCATTTTGGGCAAGCGTTGCATCCATTTGGCCAAGTTTCGTAAATGGCAGAAGGCCAGTCCTAATTAGGGTTTGAAACCCATTGCAGACGCCAATGACAAGTCCTTTTTTGGCGACAAAATCTTCTATTTCATTTTTTAAAAAGCTGACAAGTTCGACGGCCAAAATTTTCCCTGAGGCAACATCATCTCCATAAGAAAAACCGCCGGGTAATGCAAAGACACTGAATTCTTTTAATCGTTTGGTTTTATCTCTCAACTGGTTAATATGGACATATTCTGGCGCCGCGCCAAATTTTTTGAAAGCATAAAAAAGTTCTTCGTCGCAATTGGTGCCGTCAGTTCTTAGGATACAAACTTTAGGTTTCACCATTAGTGGAAAATCTCCTTCATTGGTTTTTGCCAGGCCGTTTTTAATTTATTTATTGGTGTCTTGGTTAAAATCTTTGTCCCGAGTTTTACTTCGATTATCTCTTCTTGGCATGTCTCGCCTATTATTTTATGAGGAATTTTTGAGAAAAGTTTTTTGGCGGTTTTTTTATCTTTGACTTCTACTAAAAAAGTCCCGGTGGTTTCATTAAACAAAATAAAATCCGGTCTTCCTTTGGTAATTTTGGCTATATCGATACTTGCTCCGCACCCACCGCCAAAAGCCATTTCGGCAAGAGCTATTGCAATACCGCCTTCGGAGATATCGTGACAAGACAGAATTTTCCCGCTTTCAATTGCCTGGGAGATACTTTCCAAAACCTTATTTAGATTTTTAGTGTCGACTTTAGGAATACTAGATGAAGATGCGTTGGTAATATCAAAATAAGTGGAGGCGCCGAGGTTTTTAACGTCGGGATTACCAACCAGTATAATGGTTGATCCGACCTTTTTGAAATCAGAGCTGGCGGTTTTAGCAACGTCTTTAATTTTTCCAAAAACGGAAATTAAAACGACCGGCGGTATTTTTAAAACTTTTCCGTCCGGGTATCTGTAAGTTGAAGATAAACTATCTTTACCGGAAATAAAGGGCATTTTTAAAGTTTTGGCCAAGAAGCAAAGTGCGTCGACCGCGCTATCAAGTGCTGCTAGAGATTCTTCATCTGGGAATGGCCAGATGAAATTGTCTATAAGCGCTGCATCTTTTATTTTTCCGCCGATGGCAACAAAATTGGAAACGGCTTCAGTAAGTGCCCAAATGCTTCCCCAATAAGGATCAAAGTTGTTGAGAGCTGGGTTAAGACCATGAGTTACTACAACTCCGTATGGTTTGGATAGGATCGGGCGAACAATCGCCCCGTCATTTGGAGCATCAAAGTCCACGCCTCCAAATGGGTGCATAGCATTTGTTCCTTGAACATTGTGATCGTAAAGACGAACAATTGATTCTTTAGAAGCCACATTGCCGTGAGATAAAATCTGCAAAAATATTTTTTCTAAGTCTTTGGGGACAGGCGGTAATTTTTCTCTGACGGTCACTTTATTTGATTTACCAACCATTCGGCGTTGGGGTAGACCGCCATGTAGAAAGTCCATGTTCAAAGAGCAAACTGTTTTATTTTTGTAACTTACATGAAGTTTTTTTGACCCGTCAAAATTTCCAATTACAGTCGCCTCGACGTTGTAGAGTTTGGCAATTTCCAAAACTTTCTTGAGGTTTTTTGGAGTAATGGCAATAACCATTCTTTCCTGAGATTCTGAAAGGAATATTTCCCACGGCGCAAGACCAGAGTATTTTAGAGGAACCTTTTCTAGAAATACTCGGGCGCCGAGCTTTTGCCCCATTTCTCCAACTGCGGAAGAATAGCCGCCTGCCCCACAATCGGTTATGGCTCTTATTAAACCTAAATTACGAAGATGAAGAACGGCATCAATCACTCTTTTTTCTTCTATCGCATTTCCGATTTGGACAGCTGATCCTGAAACGTTGATCGTCTTTGATGTCATCTCTCCGGAGGAAAATGTGGCACCATGGATTCCATCGCGGCCTGTCCTTCCGCCGAGCGTTAATATCAGGTCGCCCTTGATGGGGACACCTTTTTGAGCCAGCTTCTTTGGAATAATGCCGTAAGCCCCAACGGCAACCGTTGGTTTTGCCCTAAAATCAGGATGGAAATGAATTGAACCGTTGTTTGTGGGAATGCCGACACGGTTGCCGTAATCACGGACTCCGGATACTACTTTTCTAATTAAATAATCCGGTGGCAAGCAACCAGGAGGGAGTAATTTTGGCGATAGATTGGGAGGAGCGAAGCAGAATATGTCGGTAGAGGCAATCGGTTTTGCGCCTTGGCCGGTTCCCAAGACATCGCGGAAAACTCCACCGGAACCGGTCATCGCTCCGCCATATGGTTCGATGGCGGATGGACTATTATGAGTTTCAACTTTGCCGCAAATAGCGTATCCATCGTAAAAATCAATAACCCCCGAATTATCAACAAAAGCGCTGACCACAAGCTTTGGGTTATACTTGACTGTTCTTTTTATTCTTGAAATTAATGGCTCTTTATTTTTGCCGTCAATTTCCAATTTGGCTTTGAATGTTTTATGAACGCAATGTTCACTCCATGTTTGAGCAATGGTTTCGACTTCACAATCTGTCGGATCCCTTTGAAGTTTCTGAAAATAATTCTGGACGATTTTCATCTCTTCCAAATTTAGGAAAAGCTTATCTTTCGATAGGTCCATCAGCTCATTTTCATTTAATTTTCTGATTGGAATCATCTGGACGGAACCTATGACTCCGGTGATAAGCAGAGTTTGGGGGGGGGTTTTCACGATATATTCGACCGTCTCATTGACAAGTAATCTTTTGGTGATTGAATCGATTTGGTTTTTGGTTAGTTTTCCAAAGATTGCATATTCCCAAGAAGAGTCTGCGGCTTTTAAGTTTATGCCTATGTCCTTGCCTGCTTTTATAAGTGACGCAGCTTCCGGGTTCATAACACCTGGTTTATATGCTACTTCGATGGTTTCATTTGCTCCATTAAATAGCGATCTGCCAGTAGACATCCGCTGGTCGATTGGCTCAAATAGAACTTTTTTGGCAAATTTAAGAGCCTGGGTTTGAGTTACGCCTTCGAGGCGGTAAACTTTTGCCGTACGAATATTTTTGATTGACTTAATATTTAGGGTTCTGCGGATTTCTTCGAAAAGATCTTGCCCTCTAGAATCTTTACTTGCCGCTGAGGCAATTTTTATCTGGTGTATCATTTTGGTAATACAACTTTGGCCGATACTTATTTTCTATCTCGGCCAGAACTAATTTAAAAAATCTAATTTGGAGCAGTACTTAATTAAATTGTACACTAAAAGTTGAAAAAAATGAAAACTTTTAGTAAAATAGTATCCTGCTTTTAGGAAGAAGGCAATCGCTACATTCAGGTAAACTGAACGTAGAGGAAAGTCCAGACAGCAGGAACAGGGGATGGGGCGTAAGCTCCGACCAGTAATGGCTAGTGTCTAAACTCTTTATCCACAAGTGGAGTTTAGAACAAGTTTTGGATAAACAGAACTTGAGAGCCACAGAGACGAGTGGATGTGAAACGAGGCAATCCTACCCGCTGCAACCCAGACATGAACCGTTTGACTAAGTTTCCGGGAGGTTCAAAATAGGGGCATCAGCTTAAAACGCTGACTAGATGATAAATATCGTTTAGAGATAGATGATTGTTAAAACAGAATCTGGCTTACTCTCTTCCTAAAAGCTTTTTTTAGACCTCAACTACTTCTTCAGTTTTTCGGTCGTCACTTATAAAATCCTTTATGATAATTTTGGCAACGATGATAGTTGGTATCGCCAAGAAAGCGCCACCGATGCCGTTTAATTTAGCTCCGATTAAAAGGGCAATAATTACTGCTGCCGGCTGTAGACCAACAACTTTTGACATAACTACCGGAACTACCAAATGGCTTTCCATTTGCTGGACAATAAAGAATAAGGCAGCTGTAGCTAGCGCCATGACAGGAGAAATTGTAAGACCAACAAGAATTGCCGGCACTGATGAGATAATTGGCCCAATGATTGGAATTATTTCCATGATGCCGGCGACAAGAGCAAGTGGTAAGGCAAAAGGAATACCCAAAATTGTAAGGCCGATATAAGTAAGTACACCTACCAGTAGCGAAAGAGCTAATTGTCCTCTTACCCACATACCCAAACCTCGTTCTATTTTAGAAACAAGAATAATCACTTTTTTTTCTTGCATCCCAGAAAATGGAGACTCAATGACTCTTATGAAAGTTTTCCAGTCAATTAGTAAATAAAGACTTAAAACAAACATCGTTACAATTAGAAATATGCTTGAAATTATTGTTGTCGAAATTAAAACAATGTCTCCAGCCACCTGCTGGGCTTGTTTGGAAATTACGTCAGAGAGATTACTAACTGGAATTTTGTTGAAAATTAAAAAATCATTGATGGTACCGGCAATTTGCGGAAGCCTTGAAACAAATTCTGTAGTTTGGGAAATAAGCGGTGGAATAATTGTTCCGACTACAAACGCAATTGCTGCTATCAAAAGGATGTAGACGATGGCTATAGATAAAATTCTAGGAATCCTTTTTGCAGTTAGCCAGTCGACTGGCTGGTGGAGGGCGGACAGCAGAATAATTGAGAGAAAAACGAGAATAATAATTTGCCGTATTTGGATAAGAAGCCAAAGCCCGATTGTAAAAAGAGCGATAAAGACTACAGTTTTGTAGGAAATTTCAATTCTGATCGGCTGTTTTGACTTATCCATTAGCTTGATCATACCAAACGCTTACTGTTTTTTCTAATTTGCTTTGCCAATTATGATCGGTGATGTCAAAAAGTTTCATTCCCTCGAATTTTTTGAACCAAGTCTTTTGGCGTCTTATGAAACTGTGTGTGTCGTTTTTAAGTTTTATGATTGATTCTTTCCTAGAAACTTTCTTTTGTAGAAATCTTAAAACCCACCTGTATTCCAGTCCAAGACTCTCGAGCCAGTTCTGGCTGATTCCAGAATCGATTAAGTATTTGATCTCTAAACAAATTTTATCGAATCTTTCGTCTGTCCACTTGTTTGCTCTTTTATAAATAAAGTCGTTGGGAGCTGTCAGTCCAATTAAGAGATTGTCCGCGAATGGTGCGTTTTTACATAAGTTTTTGGGAGTAGTTATTTTTTGTCTTCCAACTGCTATCTCTATAGCTCTTATGAGGCGTCTCGGGTTTTGGCGGTCTGACTGGTTCAGTGAATCTGCCCGCTTCGGATTAAGTTTCCAAAGTTTTTTGGCGAGTTGAACTTTAGTTAGTTTCTCAAGGCTTGATCGTAATTTTTGATTCCTCGGAATGCCAATTGATCCAATTCCATTTAAAAATGCATAAATGTAAAAACCAGTTCCGCCAACGATAATCGGCAGCTTTTTAAGTTCCATGATTCGAGTCATGGAACTTGTGGCAAATTTGATGAAATCTGCCGCAGAAAAATTTTCTTCAGGGTTTATTAAATCGAAGCCGTGTATTTTTACGCCATCGACATTCCAGTATTCTGGATGTTTTTCGACTTTTGACTCAAAGCTTACTTTACCGGTTCCGATATCTAGGCCTCGATAGACCTGACGCGAATCGGCAGAAATTATTTCTCCATTAAACTCTTTGGCAAGACTAATTGCGAACTTAGTTTTACCTGTCGAGGTCGGTCCATAGATTACTAACATCGTAAATAGTCCAATCTTTTGCTATTTCCTGGGATTTATATCCCTCTTGAAAATAGCTTTGATTTATAGAATAATGTTCTCTTTCTTGCGGGCCAATAGTAACATAATTAATCCTGTATTGTTTTATTAAAGACTCCGATTCTTGGCCGCCTAAATAAATTGTGCGAGCATCTTTTTCTCTCCCGCTATAGTCAATACCATGACTCCAGAGCCAACCTTTAAATCCTAAAAAAACTGATCTTCCGGAAAGTGCTGCAATCGGGTGATTGTGGTTTGATGCGGTAAGAAATGTTGAATCTTTGGTGGTGAGGTTTTTGATATTATTTGCAACTTCCAAATCTCGGTTGGAAAAAATTCTATAATTTGTGACGGGCGTGAAGGTACGAACTATATCAAGACAACCGGCAAAAATCATTAAAAATACTACAACGACTCCTGCACTTTTTTTAAAAAAAGTTTCTTGGAAAAATTGGTCGTATAGAAAATAGGCAACAACTATACAAGAGACAAAAAACCAGTAAACTAAGAGCTTGCTGTTATCAAAATTCCACGGTTGAAAGATAAAAATGTTTGAAAGTATAAAAATGGCAAGAAATGGTAAATAGCCGAGGAAAAGACTGCGACTTTTTTGGTAGAGCCAAACCAGTGAGATAATAAGTATCGGTCCAAACAAACCGAGATTTTTGAACCAAAACCATAAGATATTTTCTTTACTGGTCCAACCCAGTTCGAACTTTATGAATTGTAAAAAATTTTGAGATGGCGAAATCGTCGCTATGATTGGTACTGACAGGAACGCAGTCAGCAGGGTAAATGTGAACCAATTCCTGAAAACCACCTTTGGATTTTTGGATTTAAAAATGATGGCTGGAAAGGCAACTGCCGATATCAAGAATATGAGAAATAGACTATGTGCCTGTACTAATGGTAAAACTCCAGCGAGAAAACCGGATAGCATAAAATATTTTCTTCGATTTGTCTGCACTCCTTTATATAAGAGAATTAAAACTATTAAAGTGATTGGGAAAGCAAAAAGGAAAGATCTCTGGGGTAGAAAATATGCCAAGTAAGTATTAATCCACCAATAACCATTATCTTTAAGATCAGTATATTGGCGTGGTATTGCCAGAAGAAATTGAAAAAATGGCTTCTGCGAGAAAAATAGGTCTTGAAAGAAATAATAAAATCCAAATCCTCCGTTTGCGAAAAATAATAAAAGAGACAGGAAAACTATTTTTTCGTTTTTTATAAAGTTTTTAATAAAAAGTCTGGCGGCGTAAATTCCAAGTAAACCAACGGAAAAAGTCGTAATAAAAAGGGCAAAACTTAAATTTGTAATTTTGGCGATTTGAGCAGTTATTAAATCGGCGAGTATTGGGTAACCCACTTTAGTCTCCGCCATAATAGGGTTATCGATAACTATGCTATTTGTGGTCAAAAATTTATTTATGAGTGTGATATGGAAAACTAAATCACCGTAAAGGTTGATGTGCCCTACATACCACCCATCCGGTTTTATCTGGAGCATATTTTTAGCCAAGTGAAAATATAAGAATCCGAAAATACCAAAGGTTAGTAAAAAATATAACTTCTGTGATCTGGACATCTGCAAATTATTATATACTTCTAATGTGAACAGGAAGCTATTCGTTTTTCTAATTGTTATTACTTTGTTTTCGCTTTTAATTCGTCTTTATAGACTGCCGGAGCCTAATCACTATTATTTTGATGAAGTTTACCATGTCGTCACAGCTAGATCTTATGCCGCCAATAATGCAGCAGCATATGACCCGTTCGCTCCTCCACCGGAAGAAAAAACTGCTTACGATTGGCTGCACCCGCCACTGGCTAAATTAATTCAAGCGGCTTCTATTAAAATTTTAGGCGACAAGCCGATATTTTGGAGACTGCCCAGCACCATTTTCGGGACAGCAATTATTCCTGCAGTTTTTGTTCTATCTTATTTATTATTTGGACCGACTGCTGCCATTTTTTCCACTCTTACAATTGCTTTTGAAAATTTAAATTTGGTAATGTCCCGAATAACTATGAATGACATTTTTGTAACTTTTTTTATTGTTGTTTCTTTTATTTTTGCAGTTTTATATCAAAAGCGGGGGGGATTTAAGTATTTAATCACTACGTCGATTTTTGCGGGCCTTGCGATAGCATCCAAATGGACCGGTATCTATGCTCTTTGTGTTTTAACCTTCTATATTTTTTATTTCGATTTGATGAGAAAGACTTTCAAAATTCGTAGTCTGATTTTATTTTTTATACCAGCTGCCATATATGTTTCATCATATGGGCAGTTCTGGCTTCAGGGTCACACAACTGGCGACTTTATAAATTTACATAAACAGATCTGGTGGTATCAAAATCGACATGATTTAAAACATCCGTACGGAACAACTGCGGTCTATTGCATGCCGAACGGTTTGGCGGGGGCCAAAACTTTTTGCCCGTGGATATTGGACGTGAAACCTGTTTATTTTTCGTATGAGCAATACGGGCAAAAGGCAGGATATATTTATGCGCTTGGTAATCCTCTAATTTATTGGTTTGGAACTCTGGCGATAATTTATCTTTTGCGTGGCCTGATGATTAAGCGAAAAAAAGAATTTGTTTTGATTTTGATAGGTTATTTTATATTTTGGGTACCTTGGATTTTTTCACCAAGGATACTTTTCATGTATCATTATCTGCCCTCGATCCCCTTTCTTTCGATTGCCATCGGTCTTGTTTTGTCAAAGATATGGAAGAGATACAGGTTTTTAACTGTCGGTGTTATTGTTTTATTTGCCGTCGCTTTTCTATATTTTTATCCAATTACATCGGGTTTCCCGATAAAAACTTCATCTATTGATCAGTACATGTGGCTTAAAACTTGGAAGTAATTGATTCCAAAAGGACACCAAGAGTTTCTTTGTTTTTTGATTAATGGACGGCTGTGCGGATAGTACCTTCGTGATTAATCAATTTATCTAAAATTTCGAAACGGCGGTCTTTTTCTTTGTGAGAAACATCGTCCCCTAATGCTTTAGAGGCCGCGGTATTTGGTCTAGGTGAATATTTAGAAACATAACCGTATGCAAAACCCGCGGACTTAGCAAGTTTAATGGTATTTTGGAATTGTTCTTCAGTTTCACCCGGGAAGCCGACAATAATGTCTGTGGAAATTTGGGCACCTTTTACACTCATTTTGATTTTGTTGACTAAATCTAAATACTGGCGAGCGCTGTACCATCTGTTCATTCTTTTCAAGACTTCGTCGTCACCGGATTGAACTGCTAAGTGCAGGTTTCTGTCTATCTTTGGGTTTTTGGTGATAACATCAATGAGCTTATCTGAAAAATCCCAAGGATTGGAAGATATAAATTTGACCGTTTCCAGACCGGAAATTTTGCAAACCGCTTCCAAAAGATACGGAAAGAGAGTCGGGATGCGAAAACGACCGAGATGCTTAACCATTACCGGCTTGACAACACGGCCACTTGGGAGTTTGTACCCTTTGCTATTTTTAACAAGATCAGCTCCATAAGAGTTTACGTTTTGGCCAAGAAGAGTTACTTCCTTACAACCGTGTTTTGCAAGATCCCTTATTTCTTCAATGATATCTTTAAATGGCCTTGAAATCTCCCGACCACGGGTGAAGGGAACAACGCAGAAAGTGCAAAAATTGTTACAGCCATTGGAAATCGGAACCCAGGAATGGGTGACGTCTTGTCGCAGTGCCGGATAATCAAAGCCAACCTCCTCCAGCGGCAGGAATTCATCTACCTCTGGCATGCGTTTCCGCAAATCTTTTAAGTATTTTCCGGTTTCATCCCGGGTTGCCATACCAACCATGCAACCCGTAATAACGACTTTTGGTTTGGTTTTTCTGGATGTAACTATATTTTTAACGAGACCGGTTACTTTATCTTCGGCAGTCTGGCGGATCATACACGTATTGATAACAATTTCGGAAGCTGATCTTATCGATTTTGCCGGTTTATAACCTCGTGAGACGTAATAGCCTGAGATTCGCTGGCTATCTGCCATATTTTGCTGACAACCGAAAGTCTTAATAAAAAATGTGAGGTCTTTCACTCTCGAGAATTTTAACACAAAATTACAATTATCCGAAGATTTTTGGAACGAAAATTATGGCGCCGATAACTGCCGCACCGATAGATAAGATAAGAACGCTGGCGGCGGCAGTGTGTTTGGCAAATCTTGCATGAGGATGGATTTCGGGATGCATCATGTTGCACGTTTCTTCGATTGCGGTATTCATGGCTTCTGCTGCCATAACGCTTGTTATTAAAATTACCAGAATTATCCACTCAAATGGCGTAATTTTGTAAATGGTGCCAAGGACAACAACAAGAGCGGCGGCAGCGAGATGGATCCTAAAATGGATCTGGGTTTTTATATTGTAAGCGATGCCATCAAAGGCATGGCTAAAGCTTACAACCTGATGTTTGGCAAGCCCATCTCTTTTCTCCACGAATTAATCTTACCTTATTTTGGCAATTTATAAAAATATTTTAGATTGACTTTTTGTAATTTTAGGCGTATATATGAGGCTAGAAAGAAGAAAAAATGTCCGAACAAGATAGGAATGAAGGCGTTCTTGAAGGTGCTACGGTAGAAGAAAGAGATGCTGCAAAATTAGATCAGCAACGACAAGAACTGGCAGATTACACCCTCGAGAGACAAGGAGTAAATTCTACCATCGCTACAAAAGACGTCGAGGTTCGAACCCCTGGCCATATTGTTGGTGCACTAAAAAGACCTATGGCCGCTCTGGATGGTGCGGTCAAAGTCGTGGATGCTCATGAAGTAGACCAAGTGTCAGCACCAAATATAGTAATACAGGGCGATCCTCAGGAAAAAGGATTTGTAGTTAATTTGGTTGAATTACGACGTAGTTTAAAACACCCCGTGAAGAGAGCCGCTTAAAGATCCTTCCTTAATATATTATATATTACTTGATGAGCCTGCGGAGAGTTTTGCCTGCGGTGAAGCCGGCAAGCCTGTGCCCGGGGATTTTTATTGAGGTGCCCGTTTGAGGATTGCGGCCTACTCTGGTATTCCTGGTTCGGACTTTAAAAGTCCCAAAACCGGTAATTACAACTTTGTCGCCTTTGGTCATTGATTCTCTAATTTGGGCAAAAACAGTGTTAACTGCTTCATATGAAGCTTTTTTCGTTAGGCCGACTTTTTTAGCTACTCTTTCTACTAATTCGTTTTTTGTCATGCAGATTATTATCAGAAATTATATTTCACATTGGCCTTTTTAGTCAACCTATTTGGCAATATCAACGGCTCTGGTTTCGCGAATAACCGTGACTGTAATTTGCCCGGGATAAGTGAGTTCTTTTTCGAGCCTTTGGCGGATCTCGTGTGAGAGGTTAACTATGCCGTCATCATCAACTGCATCCGATTTAACAATCACTCTTACTTCGCGCCCGGCTTGTATGGCGTAGGCTTTATCTACGCCGGCAAAAGAGGCGGCGATGTTTTCAATATCAGTCAGTCTCTTAATATAATCTTCAACTGCTTCATGGCGGGCACCGGGCCTGGCGCCGGAAATGGCATCGCCTAAATGAACCACAATTGATTCAACACGCGAAAAGGGTTCGTCTTCATGATGTTGAGCAATACAATCAATAACTGCTTGCGGGAGTCCCCATTTTTTGGCAAGTTCTACTCCGAGCTGGACATGAGTTCCCTCTTTTTCCATTTCGGTTTTACCAATATCATGGAAAAGGCCCCCCGTAGCGCAAATAATGGGGTCTGCTCCAACTTCCTGAGCTATTTTTTTGGCAATCTTGCCGGTTTCGAGAGAAGCAATTAATTGATTTTGGCCGTAAGAATAGCGGAATTTAAGACGGCCGAGTCTGTCCAATGCTTCTTGAGGCAGGTTATAAAGACCCAATTCATGAGCGGCTTTGGCACCTGCTTCTGACATGTCTTTTTGGACAAGTTCTTTGGCCTTTTCTACCAACTGTTCAATTCTGGTTGGCTGAATTCTGGCATCTTTAACAAGCCACTCTAAAGCAATTTTGGCAATTTCACGGCGAATCGGATCAAATGAAGAAAGACGGACCTCACCGGCAACATCACTATCTAGGTCTACATCGACGCCGGTTGCCAGTTCAAATGACCTGATATTTCTGCCTTCCTTGCCGATAATTCTTCCCTTGATGTCTTCCGAATCTAACTTAACTGTGGAAACCGTGTATTCGGCAACCCAATCGGTGGCACCGGCAACCATGGAATTAACTAAAATTTCACGGCCCTTGTCTTGGGCAGTTGCTTTAATTTCTTCTTCTGCCTCTTTGATTCTTTTGGCTTTTTCGCTCTTTAGCTCTCCGTCTAAATTTTCAAGAATTAATTTCTTGGCTTCTTCTGAGGTTAGAGACGAAACTTTTTCTAGTTTTTTAACAAGGTCTTCCCTGACTTTAGCAAGTTGGGCATCTTGCTTTTTATAGGAGGCAATGGTCTCTTCTAATTCCTTTTCCTGTCTGGCAATTTGGGATGATTTTTGGTCTAAGGAGTCTTCTTTTTGGGCAATTCTTTTTTCAATTTCTAACGATTCTTCGCGGATGCGTCTGGCTTCTTCATCAGCGGACTTTTTGATGCGAAAGGCTTCGTCGCGGGCATCTTGAATGATTTCCCTAGCATTTGAGCCATCACGCGCGGGAATCCCTCCAGATCCGACAGAAACTACTACTCTTGCCTGATCACCAGGTTTTTTGCGTCTTGTATCGAACATTTTTAATTACTTATCAGCCTGAAGAACAGCAAAGAAAACCGCCCTTGCGGCTAAATGGTTTTTGGGAAGAAAGTTGAAAGAGAATATTTCACTTAAATCTTTATTTACCTTCTTACTGTTGTCATCAGGTTTTTTGATTTTAACGCTTTTTAGAAAAAAAGGCAAATGTTTCTTTAATTGTATCGTAATCAAAACCACGGCTGGCTAGGTATTGATAAAACTTTTTTTTATATTCCAGGCTCGGGAGATTTTGCCATCTTGGGATTTTCTTTTCAATGGCAATTTTGGCGAGAATTGTTTCATCAACTGCCGGAATTTGGTCAATGATTTCTTGTGATATGCCTTTTTTCTTGAGCTCTAATTTTATAATTGTGCGGCCTTTTGGACGCAAACCAGTTCTTGCGGCAACATGCCATTTGGCAAATTCCAAATCATCCAGGTATTTATATTTCTTGAGTTTAGATATAACTTGATCGATGAGCGGACTTTCCCTGGCTTCGGAAAACTTGATGTTTTCGCGAGTTGATATTTTTTTAATTAAATAATCCCTTACTTCTTTCTCGCTTCGAGGTCTGTAAGATAAAAAATTGGTGGCAAGGTCCAGAAGTTTGGTACCTTGTTCTTTTTTGATAATTTTGGAAATTTCTTCTTCACTTAAGATTTTGCCGACTTTTAGATTATGACCAAGAAGTGTTTCGCCTTCAATTCCAAAAGCAAATTTTTCGTCTAAGAAAACATTAAACCGGTCTGATTTTTTCTTTTGGGGAGAGATGGCAGTAATTTTCGGCACTTTAAACTGCGGCTGCTTCTAGTATCTCTTCTTCGCCCTCGTCATCTGTAACAACTTTTACAGGTTTGGTGTTTCCGCCCTTTTTAGCTTTTGTCCAGATTTCTTTTTCCAGTGCGGCGGCTTCTTTTTTATGCTCTGCAAAATACGCTTTGGCACTTTCCCTCCCCTGGCCGATCATTTTCGTCCCCCAACGGAAAAACGCGCCGGATTTGGTGATAAGTCCGAGTTCGACTCCAACATCCAGAAGACCGCCTTCTCTGGAAATACCTTCTTCGTTGGCGATATCAAATTCCGCAATTCTAAACGGGGGTGCGACTTTATTTTTGACAACTTTCACCCGATGGCGGCTGCCAGTAACTTTGTCGCCTTCTTTGATGTTGTCAATTTTTCTGATATCCAGACGTATCGATGAGTAGAATTTAAGGGCGCGGCCGCCGGGGGTAACTTCCGGGTTGCCAAACATGACACCAATTTTTTCCCTAAGTTGGTTGGTAAATATGGTAACGGTTTTTGATTTGGAAATAGCACCGGTTAATTTCCTAAGGGCTTGGGACATAAGGCGCGCTTGAACACCCATCATTGAATCGCCCATTTCGCCTTCGATTTCGGCACGCGGCACAAGGGCAGCGACAGAATCGATAACGATGACATCAATGGCGCCGGAACGAATTAAGGTCTCGGTAATTTCCAAGGCTTGTTCTCCAGTATCCGGTTGAGAAATTAAAAGATCATCTAAATTAACACCGACCTTTTGAGCCCAAACCGGGTCTAGGGCATGCTCGGCATCAATTAGGGCTGCGCTGCCGCCACTTTTTTGAGCTTCGGCAATAATCGAAAGAGATAGTGAAGTTTTACCGGAAGCTTCCGGCCCGAAGATTTCGATGATACGGCCGCGGGGAAGACCGCCGACGCCAAGCGCCAGATCAACCGGAACAATACCAGTGGACAAGACGTCGACATCAAACTTGCCGATAGATTCACCCATCTTCATGATGGAACCTTTGCCGTAGGCTTTTTCGATTTGGGAAATGGCGGTTAAAATTGCTTGCTTTTTAGCGTCAGAGGCACTCATCTAGATTGGGTAGGAGATTGGAATTAGTTTTGCACAGATTACCTTAAAAAACAAGTAGGGATGATATATAATGTTGCGACGGCGGGGAGTAGTATAGTGGTAACACACTGCGCTGGGGGTGCAGTATCGGGAGTTCGATTCTCCCCTCCCCGACCAATGGATATAACCGACATAAAAAAATACAGTTGGGAAAAAGGCGAAGAATGGCCAAATAAATAGTATAACCTCGAACTTTGTCTCTCGACTTTCTCCAAAGATTCTAATCCGCTCACAAAACTTTTAGGAATCAATAATCTTGAGATAATAGCCCTAAATAAACGCTGGTTTTATGAAAAGGACTCTTCTGATCTGTGGGGCAAACAAGAAAAATATGCTGCAGGCAATTCCGTTCTTTTAAGAAAACTTAATTTAAAATCCAAAAATTACTTGGGGAAAGTAAAAAAGATCATCTCAAAAGTAGAAAGGTCGGCAACAATTGATGAGAAAGTACTGGGAGAAATTAAAGAGGCTTTTATTCTATGGTGGTGTGTCATTAATGCAGACTTAGGTAAAGACCTGGGAGAAATTTTAGATAAGATGCTTTCTGATAAAAAATTAAGTGTTGCCCGAAAAGAACAAGTCAAGGATTTTTGCATTAGTTTTAAAAAACCTTTTGAGTTTCAATTGGAAGAAGAAAACTTAAAATCTATTAACAAAATTTACAATAATAAATATAAAGGAAAATACGTAAGTTTTGAAAAAGTTTCTCCTGGTATTAAAAAGCTTTTAATAGATCATTGGCAAAAGTTCAAACACTTAACAAGTTATGACATCGACACTGATTATTTTACTCAGAAAGATTTTTTTAAAAAACTTAACGAGCCAACGCTTGAAAAAAGAAGTCTAACAAAGAATCTCTCTTCAAAAATTAAATCTATCTTAGGGAAAAGTAATTTGTCATTAATAAGTTTAATTAAAGACCATATTTTTATAGATAACTACGCAGCAGACCTCGGTGCAAAACTGGACTTTTTATTACTGGATCATTTATCCAGAAAATTTGGTATTTCTGCTAAAGAACTTTCATGGTATTCATTCGGTGAAATAGAACGGTTAGTAAAAAATGCTACCAAGTTGACTAGCCTAGAATTGGAAGCACGTAAAAAATACAGAGTGATGGTTCAATTGGACGGTAATATGGAAATGTTTTATGGCAAGAGTGAGTTCGAAAAGATTAAAAAACTTATCGAAGTGTCCAGATTGAAACCGGTTACGCAACTAACTGGTTTTACGGCATCGAGAGGTTTGGTGCAGGGCCGGGTTAAAATTGTGAATGGCGTAAATGATATTGAGAAAGTTTTGATAGGAGATATATTAGTTGCAACAAATACAAGTCCCGATTTAGTTATGGCAATTAAACGCTGCATCGGCATTATTACGGACTATGGTGGAATTACGTCTCATGCGGCCATTATTTCTCGGGAATTTGGTATTCCGTGCATTGTGGGAACTGACATTGCAACTCAAGTTTTGAAAGATGGAAATATCGTGGAGCTAGACGCGAACAAGGGCGTTGTTAGGATTTTATCTCTTCGGTGACTGTTTACCTTTGCGGGCTTTTTGGGCGAGGCCGTATTTGCGGCGTTCTTTAACGCGAGCATCTCTTGTTAACATCCCCGCCTTTTTGACGATAGTGCGAAGTTGGCCGTCGGTAGAAGCAAGTGCTCGGGCAAGGCCATGGATGACGGCTTCCAGTTGAGAATTTTTGCCCGATCCTTTGACAGTAACCGTCGCGTAGAATTTATCTTCGGTTTTTGTGATTTCGAAAACCTTATTTAATCTAAGCTTGGAAACTACCTGCGGAAAATATTCGTTCATCGGTTTACTATTTATAAGATTATCTCCTTTACCTTTAAATAAGCGGACTCTGGCAGATGCTTCTTTTCTTCTGCCGTGAGCGCTTACGTAATTTTGACTCGTTTTATTTATGGTGGTCTTTTGTCCTTCCATGATTAGTTTTGCTTGAATTTATCCTGATATGGATGATCCTTTTGGGGGAAAATATAAAGCTTCTTGATCATTTGACGCGCCAGACGGTTTCTTGGCATCATGCCGGCAACGGCGTGCCTTATTAATTGTTCTGGTTGTTGATTTCTTGTATCTTTCACGCTTTTACTTCTTAAACCGCCGGGGTAGCCTGAATGTCGATAATAAATTTTTTGGTTTTCCTTTTTACCGGAAAGTTTAATTTTGCCGGCATTGACAACAACGACAAAATCTCCTTTATCCAAATAAGGAACGTAGTCCACTTTATTTTTGCCACTTAAAATCGAAGCGATCTCGGATGCTAATCTTCCTAACACTTTTTCACTTGCATCGAAAAGATGCCAATTTGCATCTTGGTTATTTTGCACTTCCACTTTGGTCAGTGTCTTCGACTTTTGGTTTTTCATTTTTTAGATCCTTCACTTTGTTCAGGATGACTGGAAAAGGTTTTAATTTTACCTTTTCCGTCAACTTTCTTTCGCACAGGTTTGATCTGAGGTGATGCGGCCCCTTTAGCCGGCTTAGGATTTTTGGAAAGCTCATGCTTTTTTGATTTATCCCACTCTAAAATTTCGATTCTGGCCATAGGCGCGGAATCGCCCCGACGAGTAGATAATTTAACAATCCTCGTATATCCACCTCTGCGATCTTCAAATCCCGGACTAATTTCGGTAATTAACCTGATAAAGGCTGGGTGCGTCAGACGCGAAGCAAGAGACCTTCTTGTATGAAGGCTTGTTCTGGCAGCACCCGTAATTAACTTTTCGGCAAAAACCTGTACGAATTTTGCCTTTGCGACAGTCGTTGTAATATGGCCCTCAACTAGCAGAGAACTAGCAAGGTTGGAAGCTAAAGCCCGCCTTGAGTTTATATCGCGGCTTAACTTCTTTTTGAACACTCGGTGTCTCACTTTACTTCGACTCCTCTCTCTCTCAACTTTTCTTCAACCTGGGCGATTGACTTTGGACCCATGTTTTTCATTTTTAAAAGATCTCTTTTGTCTCTGTCCAAGAAATCCCCAATCGTCTCGATCTTACCGGCTTTAAGACTGTTTGTAAGCCTTACAGGAAGATCAAGCTCCTCAAGAGAAGTTTTTAGCAGTTCATCTGATGGCGGAGCAGCTTTTGGCGCTTTTTCTTTTTTACCAACTACTTGGGGCTCACGGATGGTCGTAAAGTAATCAACCAAAATCTTTGCCGCGGCTTTGAGAGCATCTGACGGTTTGATCGTGCCATCAGTAGTTATTTCCAAAGTTAACTTATCGTAATTGGTTAGTCTGCCAACACGGGTTGCCTCAACTTTATAATTAGCATGGATTATCGGCGAAAAATTAGCATCAATTGGAATTACTCCAATTTCGCCAGTCTTCCTTTCATCAGATAGTGAATAACCGCTGCCGCTTTCGGCAACAAGACGCACTGAAAGTCTTGCTTTTGAATCCGCAAGATGCGCAATTACTAGATTTGGGTTAACGATTTGGCAACCAGCTGCTTTTTCGATATCCCCAGCAGTAACTTCTTTTGGACCTTTAACCTCTAAGTTAAGTTTAACGGGTTTGTCATCAGTAACTTGGAGTCTAACCTTTTTAAGATTTAGAATAAGTTCGACGATGTCTTCTGACATACCTGCCATAGACGAAAACTGATGTCTAACTCCGGCTATTTTTACTTGAGTAATAGCAGCACCTGGCAAGGAGCTTAGAAGTACTCTTCGAAGCGCGTTGCCAATTGTATGACCATAACCTTGGTCTAATGGTTCAATAATGAACTTTCCAAAATCAGCCGTTTCTTTTTCTGTTTGTATTTCGACTTGTGATAAATCAAGCATTTATTTTCACCTCCTTCATCTTGAGTAATACTCAATAATTAATTTTTCAGTTATATCTACGTTGATGTCTTCCCTTTTGGGGAAATCGCGGACTTTGCCAACAAGTGCCTTTTTTTCAAGCCAAGAAGGCATTTGGGTGTCTTTATTTTCCTCTGACAGTTTTTTTATGAAATCAAGGTTGGCAGCTTTTGGCGAAAGCGAAATAACGTCACCAATTTTAACATTAAATGAAGGAATTGTAACCATTTTCCCATTAAGGCGTACGTGACCATGAGAAACCAGCTGTCTTGCCTGAGTTCTAGTTCTGGAAAGAGCCAAGCGATAAATGACGTTATCGAGTCGCGTTTCTAAAAGTGAAAGCAGGGCTTCACCGGTTGTCGTCTTTTTTCTGGCAGCAATTTTATAATATTTTCTGAATTGTTTTTCTAAAATTCCATACATTCTTTTTACTTTTTGTTTTTCTCTAAGTTGGATTCCATATTCCGAAAGTTTTCTCCGACCCTTTGGGCCGTGTTGACCTGGGGGGCCGGCATTTTTTTTGATAACAGGACAATTTGGAAGGCCACAAATAGCTACTCCTTCTGCCCTGCATTGCCTATGTTTTGGACCAGTGTAGCGAGCCATTATACTCGTCTCCTTTTTGATGCCCTAGGACCGTTATGTGGAATCGGTGTAACATCGGCAATTGACGTAATTTCAAGGCCAGCAGATTTAAAGGCACGGATAGCCGCATCTCTTCCGGGACCCGGGCCTTTGATATAAATTTCAATACTAGAAACGCCCTTTTCCTTTATTTTTTTGGCTACCATCTCAACAGCGGTAGTTGCTGCATACGGAGTTGCTTTCCTAGCACCTTTAAAACCGGATGCGCCTGCCGTTCCCCAAACCAGAGTTTCCCCGTTTGGATCGGTAATATTAACAAGAGTATTGTTGAATGTGGCAGTCACAAAAGCTTTTGCGTGCGAAAACTTTTGGGTTTCTTTTTTCTGACGATTATTTTTAGATACTATTTTTTTATCCATTTTTATTTACTTTTTGGGTTCAGGCGCTTCCGCTTTTGCCACAACATCCTTTCTAACAGTACCAATAGTTACTCTTTTACCCCTTTTGGTTCTTGCGTTGGTTCTGGTTCTTTGACCCCTTGCCGGTAATCCTTTGGCATGCCGAGTACCACGGTAAGCTCCAATTTCTTGTAGCCTTTTTACGTTACCTTGAATCTCGCGCCTCAAATCTCCTTCGACTTTATAAGTTTCTACAGCCCTTTGGATTTTATTCAGTTCTTCTTCTGTTAAATTTTTAGTTCTTTTATCCGGGTCAATAGCAGAATCAGTCAGTATTTTTTTTGCCAATGTTGGCCCGATCCCAAAAATATAGGGGAGGGCTGTTTCTATTCTTTTTTCGTTTGGTAGATCTACTCCAGCAATTCTAGCCATATATTTATCCCTGTCGTTGTTTGTGACGAGGGTTGATGCAAATCACGTAAATCCTGCCTCGTCTTTTGACGGTTTTGCAGTTTACGCATCTTTTTTTAACGCTAGCTTGAACTTTCATTTTAATATCTATAGGTGATCCGGCCTTTAGCAAGATCGTATGGTGTCATTTCGATTTTGACTCTGTCGCCCGGCAAAATCCTGACATAATGAATCCTCATCTTGCCCGAAAGATGACAGAGGAGTATTTTGTCTTCGGCAATGCCGGGTATTTGGCCCGCGGCGACCTTGACCCTAAACAAGGTGTTTGGCAAGGCCTCGGAAACTTCACCGTCCACTTCAATAACACCAGGCTTCATTGATTTTCGACTTTCGTTCGAACTGTTATTGTACATAATTATATGTATGGCGTCAACACTATAGGGCCGCTTTTAGTAACCGCTATCGTTTGTTCAAAAAGCCCCCCAAGGGATCCGTCTTGTGTGATAATTGTCCAATCGTCATTTTCTAATTTCACTTCGCCTGAGCCTTGAGCATAGATAACTTCTATTGCCAGAGTCATTCCCTCTTTAATCTCCAACCCCCTGCCGGCCTTTCCAAACCCGGGGATCATTGGATCCTCATGAAGCTCGCGGCCAACACCATGCCCTGTCAGGTTTTTGACGATGGAATACCCCGCCCCTTCGATATTCTTTTGAATGGTTTGGGAAATATCACCGATTTTTGCACCAGGCTTTGCCTTTGCAATTGCATAATTTAAAGTATTTCTACCCACCTGTAGAAATTTTTGTTTGTCTTGTGAGATAGTGCCAACTGGAACGGAAATTGCCAGATCGCTGTGGAACCCTTTGTAAAGAGCACCGATATCAATACCTAAAACGTCGCCTTCAGCAAGAACTGTCTCTCCCGGTATCCCATGAACAACTTGGTCATTTATAGTCGTACAAATCGTCCATTTATAATCATCAACGGTCATAAAAGATGATGTTGTCCCTCGGCTTTCGAGCTGGCGGCGGGCAATTGTGTCAAGATCAATACATTTTGCCCCCGGCCTAACATTTTCCAAAACTTTTTTAAGGGCAATGGCGGCGATTTTTCCGGAAACTTTCATAATTTCTATCTCCTCACTCGTTTTGATCATTTTCATTTTGAATTCTCCTTGACACATCAAGCTTAACTTTCTCAATACTTTGGGTTCCGTCTATTTCCTCGATGATTCCCTGTTGTCTAAAGTAAGTTAAGAGGGGTTCTGTTTCCCTATGGAATAGCTGTAACCTTCTGGAAATCACTTCTAAGGTGTCATCATGTCTGCCCCTTTCGATTAATCTTTTTACCGCTTCATCGTCGGAGATTTTAAAATAAAAAACTCTATCGATGCCCGGCGGCAAACCTTCGAGCTGGGCGTAGTTTCTGGGATAACCATCTAAAACAAATCCATTTTTGCAATCAGATTTTGCCAGTCTTTCATGCAATGTTTTTATAGTGATTGAGCCTGGAACTAAATCACCGACTTCCAAAGCCTGTCTTATCTCGCCCGCTTCGATATTGGAACCTTTCGATTTTTCTCTTAAGAGTTGCCCCATTTCTATGTATGGCAAGTCTAACTTTTGCGCTACTAATTTTGCCTGGGTGGATTTGCCTGATCCTTGTGGACCTAGAAATAAGATCTTCATATTAATCTTGCCTTTTTGCTTCGCAAAAACTAAAAATTTTCATCTTTTGAGAAACCCTTCGTAACTTCTTGTAACAAGTTGTGATTCGATTTGCTTAGCTGTCTCAAGAACTACAGAGACGATAATCAGAAGACCTGTTCCACCGATTAACAAACTTTTTACCCCAGTCAAGTTTTGACCAATTGAGGGAAGAATGGCGATGAGGCCCAAGAAAAGAGCTCCAAATAAAGTAATCCTTAGGGAAATATGGTCCAAATAAGACTTGGTTGACGAGCCGGGCCGGATACCTGGGAGAAAACCTCCCTGTTTCATAAGCATTTCCGAAATTTGTTTTGTATTAAAGGCAACAGTGGTGTAGAAAAATGTAAAAGCGACGACAAGTAAAAAGTAAGTGGCATTATATAAAATTCCCTGCGGGTTGAAGAGTCTATCTAAATTTTGAGAAAGGTTTGCAATAAAAAAGTTTGGAGATTTTTCAAAGAACCGGGCAAAGGTTGTTGGCAGAAGAATTAAGGAAACAGCAAAGATGATGGGAATAACGCCCGCTTGATTAACCCGCAGTGGGATAAAACTCGAAGCTCCGGATTGGCCAGATGCACGTCTTGAATAATTAACGCGAATGGGCCTTTGAGATTCTGTGACAAAAACAATAGAAACGATAACAATTAAGGCCATAACGGCGAAAATGATAATGTTTTTGAATTGACTTGGATCAAAAAGCGAAGCCTGCTGAGCGAGACCGATAGGAAGCCTGCCGACAATACCGGCAAAAATTACCATAGAAATTCCATTGCCGATCCCTTTTTCGGAAATCATTTCCCCCAGCCACATAAGAAGAATTGTGCCAGCTGTCATTGTGGCGACAAGTGACAAAATTGTCAGTGGTGTAACGGCACTTATGATGTGAGAATTTCTAAGAAGAACGTACATTCCAAACGCTTGGAGTACGGTTAAGGGGACTGCCAGGTAACGGGTGTATTGATTAATCTTTTCCCTGCCTGCTTCACCTTCTTTTGCCAGCTCTTCAAGTTTTGGAAAAACCAGCTGCAAAAGTTGGATAATGATGCTGGCATTGATGTAAGGGTTAAGACCTAGAGACATAACCGAAAAATTGGCTAGTGTTCCTCCAGAAAAAACATCCAATAGGGAAAGCAGTTCGCTTGAAGCAAAAAGTTTTTTTAAAGAAACGATATCTACTCCGGGAACCGGAACGTGGGCAAATAACCTAAAGACGAAAAAGATTAGAGCGGTAAACAATATTTTTTTACGCAGATCCTTGACTTTGAAAATTTTAATCAGTATTTGGAAATATTTGGACATCGTTATTAATTATTTTTTTGAGACTTATGAGAGAGCGCAACTCTTTTTGACATAGGTAAATTAATTTTAAGGATATTTGACGTGGAACCAGTACCTAGGATTTTTATACCTCTTTCATTTACCTCTTTTTTATTAACCATCTTCATCTTGACTAGGAAATCAAGATCGATCGCTGATGAGGGGAGATTGTTGAAATCTTTAAGATTAATAATAATCGGTTTTGGTGAAACTTTTCTATTGCCTTTGCCTCTTCTATAAGGAAGCCGTTTGAAAAGTGGCCTTTGCCCACCCTCATAATGGGCATGGGTAATGGGAAGTTTACCTCTGGCATTTTGGCCTTTTGTTCCCTTACCTGTAGTTTTACCCTTGCCGGATCCGGGACCGCGACCGATTCTTTTTGATTTCTTTTTATTAATTTTTGACAAGCTATGTAAATTTATCATGATAGTTTTTTTAGAGCCTCTAGCGTTGCATAAACATTTGACGCCTGGTTTTTAGTTCCTAAAACTTTCGACGAGATATTTCTTATCCCTGCTGCTTCTACGACAACCCGGACTGCGCCGCCGGCTATAACACCTGACCCAACAGGAGCCGGTTTTAACAAAACTTTGGCTGCACCGAGTTTTATGAAAATATCACTTTCTATCGTCCCATTTCTAATGGGGACATTTATTAAATGTTTCTTCGCATAGTTAACAGCTTTTCTAATGGCCGAAGCAACGTCTTTTGCTTTGCCAAGACCAACACCAACCCTGCCTTTTTTGTCTCCAACAACAACAAGGACAGAAAAGCTAATTTTGTTACCGCCTTTGGTTTTTTTGGAAACCCTGTTTACTTGGACAACTTTTTCTTCAAACTCACGAGGCGCCCCGCTATTGTCCATATTATTGTTGAACCTTCGATTAAAAATTTAGGCCTCCATTTCTTGCACCTTCGGCCAGAGCCTTTACTCTACCGTGATATTTGTAACCGGATCTATCAAAAACTACCTTTTTTATTTTTTGGGCTATTGCCTCTTGGGCAAGTTTTTCACCTATCTTGTAAGCGAGATCTGTTTTGGGGGTTTTTGAATCTTTCTTCTGTGCTTTGACTTTTGATGTAGAGGCAGCTACCAGGGTTTTACCTTTGGTGTCATCAATAATTTGAGCGTATAGGTATTTATTTGATCTAAAGACGACGAGCCTTGGAATACTTCCCGTACCACTGACTCTCTTTCTAATGTGAACATGCCTTTTCAATTTTTGAGATATTTTTAAAGACCTGGATAATTTCACTATGCCCCACCTCCCGCTGCTTTAACCGCTTTTCCGGCTTTTCTTCTTATGACTTCATCTATATATTTGATACCTTTGCCCTTATAAGGTTCTGGCGGTCTAACCCTTCTGATTCTTGCTGCCATTTCGCCGACAATAACTTTGTCGGCGCCGGTAACGATGATTTTATTTTCTTTGGCATCTAATTGAACACCACCAAGAGGAGCAATGACCACCGGGTGAGAATAGCCAACATTAAGAATAAGATCGTCTCCTTGTTTCACCGCTTTGTAACCTACGCCTACAACCTCAAGCACTTTTTCGTGGCCGTCCACGACGCCTTTTACCATATTGGCAATAATGCTCCTTGTCAGTCCATGTAAAGATTTGGCAAATTTTGTTTCAGATTTACGCATTACTTTAACTTTGTCATTTTCGACCTCGACCTTAATTTGGGAATGGACATCAAAAGCAAGTTCCCCTTTTGGACCGGAAACTTTGACCTGGTTGTCGACTTGAGTAAATGTGACATCAGATGGTATTAAAACTGGAAGATTACCGATTTTTGACATATATTTTCTACCAGATCAGGCAGATGACCTCCCCTCCGAGATTTTTTGCTTTTGCGTCAATACTCGTCATCACACCTTTTGGTGTGGACAGGATGTATAAACCCTTACCACCTTTTAGTTTTTTGATTTCTTTACTCTTTTGATAAACTCTTAAGCCGAGTTTCGAGACTCGTTTTAACTCTGTTAATTTCGGTTTTTGGTTTTCATATAAAAGTTCAATTTCGATTTTTGAGTCCACTTTTTGTACCTTGCCAATAAACTTTGTCCCTTCCAATACTTTTGCAATCTCCATTTTGAATTTAGAGTAAGGTATGCCAATACTTGGCTTTTTGGCCATGTAACCGTTTTTAATTGAAATTAACATATCAGCGATTGGATCCATATATTTAATTGATACTTTTTTCTACCATGACGATTTTTTAACTCCCGGGATTTCTCCCCTATGGGCAAGATCTCTAAAACACAGACGACAGACTCCAAACTTTCCCAGATAACCGCGAGATCTGCCACAGATCATGCAGCGGTTCCTGTGGCGAACTTTAAATTTCGGTTTTCTATTATTTCTAACTATCTGTGACGTTTTGGCCATTTTAATCTTTTTTAAATAAGAGAGCTTATTTCATTCACGTTTGTTTCTGAAATGGAGCGCCTAAAAGCTCCAATAGTTTTTGTGATTTTGCGCTTTCACTATTTTTAATTACTATTGTTACAACCAAACCCCTAACTTTATCGATTTTGGAGTAATCGATTTCGGGAAATAATATTTGTTCTTGTAAACCGATACTATAATTGCCTGCTCTATCGAACTTATTCTTTGGCAAACCACGAAAGTCTCTTATTCTTGGTAGAACAACTGCAATGAACCTTTCAAGAAAATTCCATGCTCTTTTACCACGCAATGTAACCATGACGCCGATGGGATCTTTCTCTTTTAATTTAAATGCCGAAATGGATTTCTTGGCTAAGGTAATCCTTGGCATCTGGCCGGAAATTATTGAAAGCTGTTCTTTTACTTTTTCGAGAACATCTTTGGTACCAATTGCTTCTCCTACACCGACATTTAAAACAATTTTTTCGATTTTCGGCGCTGCAAAATTATTAGAAATCCCAAATTCTTCTCTTAATTTTGGCAGGACTTCATCTTGATACTTTTGATAAAGGCTCATGATAATACCCCTTTACATTTTTTACAAATTCTTTTTTTAACTTTTCCTTCTAACACAAAACCAACCCTTGTTTGCTTTTGGCATTTGGGGCAGATGAGGGCGATTTTGGCAACGTCGATAGGCCGAGTTATTTCATAAATACCGGCGGCTTGATTCTTGGTAACTTTTTTATGTCTTTTGTAGATATTAACACCGGCGATTGCGATTTTATTGTCAGCAGTAAAGACTTTTTCAATTTTGCCTTTTTTTCCTTTGTCTCTGCCCGTTGTTACTAAAACAAGGTCTGCAACTTTGAATTTAAACATTTTTCTTAGACAACCTCCCTTGCCATGGAAATAATTTTGTTATAACCATGATCTCTAAGTTCTGAGGCGACTGGCCCAAAGATTCTGGTGCCTCGCGGGGTACCGGAGTCATCTGTCACGACACCGGCATTATCTGAAAATCTAATGTACGACCCATCTGCCCTTCTCTTTTCTTTCCTCGTTCGGACTATTACCGTCTTTACAATCTCGTGGTCTTTGACTTGTCCGGTTGATGAGGAGCCACGAACTACACAAGTGACCATGTCGCCAAGAGATGTAAATCTTTTCCCTGTACCTTTACCGATGCCAATAATGATCAGGCTTTTGGCGCCACTATTATCTGCGACAGTTAAAACTGTTCTTCTTGTAACCATTTAGCTTATAACCTCCGTCACCTTAAAATGAACGTCTTTGGAAATTGGCTGTATCCCGATGATTTTGACCTTTTGTCCAACGTTTACCCCAATTTCATCATGAGCTTTAAATTTATTTGTTTTTGTCACCTGCTTTTTATAAAGTGGGTGTTTAACTTTTCTTTGAATTTTTACAACCACTGTTTTTTGCATTTTTGTGGATACCACAGTTCCAATTTCAATGTGTGCCAATTTTTACCTCCCTTCGAGTTCTCTCAGGGCCTTTGGCCTGATTTGCTTTGAGATCTTGTTCGGCAATTGCTGCCAAAGATTTAAGTCTTAGAATTGTCATGGTTTTGGCAACTTCTTTTTTCTTTTGCAACAGTGTGTGCACGTTTTTTACCTTTCCCATTGAAAGATCAATTTTAATATTTGCAGCTTCTTTTTTAAGATCGGCAATTTTCTTTTTTAGTGCCTTGATATCTTGTTTTTTTAACTGCTCTAAATCTTTCTTTTTCATAAATTATTTGTAATTTTACCTGGTTATTATTTTTGTTTTTATAGGCAATTTGTTGGCTGCCAATCTAATTGCTGCGTGGGCAACTTTCTCTTCGACTGCTCCCATTTCAAAAAGAATTGTCCCGGGCCTAACGACTGCAACAAACTGGTCAACTTCACCTTTGCCGGAACCCATCCTGGTTTCGGCAGGTTTTTTGGTTATCGGTTTGTCCGGAAAAATCCTGATCCAGATACGGCCGCCCCTTTTGGTGTAATGGGTCATTGCCCGGCGGGCAGCTTCTATTTGGCGGGCCGAAATCCATCCGGCTTCTTGGCTTTTGAGACCAAATGATCCAAAAGAAAGGGTACTACCGCGAATGGCAAGGCCTCTCATTTTACCTCTAAATTGTTTTCTATGTTTTGCTCTTTTTGGCTGTAACACTTTACCTCCAAGGGAACACCAAGGTTTCCCCTTGGTATTCCTCTTCCTTCGTTGGAAAAATTTGACCTGGCAAAGCCGGTTTCAAATTTAATTTTAGTTTTATTATTTTCATTTATTTATAAGTCTAAGACTCACCCTTGAAAATCCAGACCTTGATACCGACGATACCGGCTCTCGGAACTTTGGCGTCAATTTTTGCAAAATCAATTTGTGCGCGAATGGTATGCAGAGGAATTGAGCCGTCTTTAAGGGTTTCGCGTCTGGCTATTTCAGAACCTCCAAGCCTGCCGCCCAATGAAATTCTGACTCCTTTTGCGCCGGACCTTTTAACTCTTTCGAGTGATTGATTCATGACCCTTCGAAAAGGAATACGGCGGGCCAGCTGATCAGCAATATTTATGGCAACAAGATACGCATCGAGATCCGGGGCTTTTACTTCCTCAAATTTTATTTCCAATTTGCCAGGGTCTGAGATTTTGAATTTTTTAATTAACGTTGCCTTTATCTGTTCAATGCCAGTTCCGCCGCGGCCAATGGCAACACCGGGGCGGGCAACATGCACAATAATTGTTCTTTTATCAAAAGACCTTTCGATCTCTACACGTGTGATGCCCGCGGCTTTTAAGTTTTCCATTAAAAACTTGCGGATTTTATAGTCTTCCAGAAGGAGGGTTGCAAAATTTCCTTTTTTGGCAAACCATCTGGAATTCCAGGTATAAACAGTTCCAAGCCTAAAACCTATCGGGTTAACTTTTTGTCCCACGACGACCTCCCTTTTTGCTAATTTTTGATACTTCCGATACTTGTGACTCTTTTGACACTTTTGTTTCTTTGGCTTTTGTTTCCAACACAATTTTGATGTGGCTTGTTCGTTTTAGAATGTGGTGCGCTCTTCCCCTGGATACCGGTTGATACCTTTTGAACATCGGGCCATTGCCTACTAAGATTTCCTTGAAAATTAAATCTTCTTCGGCTATACCATGATTATTTTTGGCGTTAGCAAGTGCCGACGCTATAACTTTTTTAAGAACCGGCGATGACGATTTATCAACAAAGCTTAAAATCTGCAAAGCACGTGTTGGCGGCATTTTTTTAATTTGGTCGACAACAAGTCTCACCTTTTCGGCTGAGATTCGAATATTTTTAACTGACGCTGTGATTTGCATATTTTATTTCTTTGCGGTGGCCTTTTCGGTTATTTTTCCATGACCTCTAAAAACGCGAGTCGGCGCAAATTCACCAAGTCTGTGACCAACCATCGGTTCGGAAACAAAAACATTAACATGTGCCCGGCCATTGTGGATAGAAAAAGTGTGACTGACAAATTCCGGCGCGATCTGACTTGCCCTTGCCCAAGTTTTAATCGGTTCTTTTTTGCCGGACTGCTTTTGAGCCATGACTTTTTTCATTAATTTTTCGTCCACATACGGCCCTTTTTTGCTAGATCTACCCACTATTTTTTCCTCCTCGACAAAATGAATCTACCAGACGGTTTGTTTTTATTTCTGGTCTTTTTGCCCATTGCCGGTTTGCCCCATGGAGTTTTTGGATTCATACCTGTACCAGATTTTCCTTCTCCACCACCATGCGGATGCGATCTTGGATCCTGGGCTACTCCGCGGACTGTCGGTTTTATTCCCATGTGGCGGGATCTGCCCGCTTTGCCAAGGGTTATATTTTTCCAATCAACGTTCCCAACTTGGCCGATTGTGGCTATTGCCAAACTGTGAACGCGTCTTACTTCTTTGGAAGGAAGTTTAAGATGGATGTATTTACCCTCGCGGGCGGCAACAATAGCCCCGACGCCGGCACTTCTGACCATCTGACCGCCGGAACCAGGGAATAATTCTACGTTATGAACAACCGTCCCGACTGGAATTTTGGCAAGCGGCAAGGCATTGCCGGGAGCAATGGGTGCGGCTTCACCTGACATAACTTGGTCTCCGACTTTAAGGCCTACGGGGGCCAAGATATATCTTTTTTCGCCATCTTTATAATATAAAAGGGCAATATTGGCAGTTCTGTTTGGGTCATATTCTATTGAAGCAACCTTTGCCTCAATGTTAATTTTGTTTCTTTTAAAATCGATCTGGCGCAGATTTCTTTTGTGACCGCCGCCTTTGCCCCGGGTGGTTACTTTACCACCAGACCTGCCGGAAGTTTTATTAAGGGAACTGGTCAAAGATCTTTCCGGCTTGTTTCTTGTGATTTCCTCAAAAGTTAAACCACTTTTGAATCTTTGAGACGACGATATTGGTCTTGTTACCTTAATCGGCATTTTAACCTTCTTTTCCTTCTACTGATATCTTTTCGACATCTTTTTCTCCAGTTATTTTTGTTTTTTTGACTTTTGACTGGGCTTTTGGTGAAAGAACGGAAATAGTCTGGCCGGCTTTTAAATAGACTATGGCCTTTTTTCCGCCACCGACGGTTACTGTTTTTCTCGTTTTGGCAATTCTCTTTTGTTTTGCGCCAATACCTAATACGTTAATTTTCTTGACGCTCACCGAGAACATTTTTTCTATAGAATTCTTAACGTCCTCTTTTGACGCTGCCTTTGACACAAAAAATGTGTAAATACCTTTTTCCATTAGCTGATATGCTTTTTCGGAAAGTATTGGTTTTTGTAAAACGTCGCCTTGTTTCATTTAAATTTGGTTATTGATTCAGCCGAAAGTATTAAGTTTCTGTTTTTTAGAATTTCATAAGCATTTAAATTTTGGGGTGTGTTGATGCTAATTTCTTTGATATTGCGAGTCGCCAGTTTTAGGTTTTGGTTTTTCCCCGAGATAACTAAAAGTGTTTTGCCTTTGGTCTCTAATTTAGAAAGAAGGTTTGCTACAATTTTTGTCTTGGCTGGGACTTTTTCAATATTTTTGATTACTTTAATACCCCCGGACTCGCGTTTGGCGGAAAGGGCCGAAATTAGGGCGCTGTGTTTCATTTTTGTCGGAAGGGATAATTTGACACTATTCGCCCGGGGACCAAAAGTTATTCCGCCCCCAACCCAAAGAGGAGAACGAATTGATCCGGCACGCGCTCGTCCTGTTCCTTTTTGCTTCCACGGTTTTGTGCCGCCACCGCGGATTTCGCCGCGGGTTTTCGTATGGGCCGTATTGGTAATGGCGTTGGCTTGGTAAATATGGATTGCCTGGTGCAGAAGATTTTTGTTTGGCGTTTGTCCAAAGATTTCTTTAGGCAAAGTAGTTTTGGAAACACTTTTACCCTGAAGGTCAAAAACAATAACAGTGAGACTACTGGTTTTTGGCTCCGCGACTTTTGCAGATACTGTTCGAGCTTGTCGAGAACTACTGGCGATAGACTTCTCGACTCGCTTTCGCTCGCTCGAAGAATATGTTTTTCTGCTTGATACTTTTGTACTTTTGTACTTTTGTACTTTTGTACCTTTACTTACTGGCATTTTCTTCTCCCTTTTTATCCCTTGCTACTTCGTCTGGACTTTGAATTTGCTGGGTGTCTTCGACTTTTTGGTCTTCTTTTTGATCTGCCTTTTTCTCTTCTTTCTCTTCTTCATCTTCTTTTTCTTTTGGCGGTTCAACGTAGGTTTTGACTTTGCCAATCTTTTCGACAATCAAAAGGCCGTTTTTGGCGCCGGGTACGGAACCTTTAACAAGCAGGGTGTTTTTGGCTTCGTCTATTTCGATAACTTCCAAACCTCTAACGGTTTTTGTCACATTGCCCATATGACCGGCCATTTTCTTGCCTTTGAAAACCCGGCCGGGTGTTGTTGTTTGGCCGATTGAACCGGGAGCCCTGTGCCTATCAGATTGTCCATGGGTTTTTGGGCCACCATGAAATCCCCATCTTTTCATGCCGCCGGCAAAGCCTTTTCCTTTTGAAGTACCGGTAACTTTTACCGCGTCCCCTGGCGCAAAAACGGCGACCGTTATCTTGTCGCCTGTTTTCATTTCCTGTTGACTTTTAATTTCTTTAATTTTTCGAGGAGCAAATCCGAAAGATTTGACGTAAGCATTCTGGGGTTTTTTGGCTTTTTTCTTTTGACCAAAGGTCAGTTCTGTTTTGCCGCTTTTATTGACAAAAATTAGGTTGGGCGCAGCATTTATAAAAGTTACCGGAACTTGCTGACCACGGGAATTAAAGCGCATAGACATCGCGCCTTTGGTACCGATTATTGTGTTAATTTGTTGACCTTCCATTTTTTTATTTTTAGATCCTGAAACAAGTTCAGGATGACAAAGGCTTTAAAACGTAAAAAAAGCAGGACTCCTTGAGATTTCGCCGATGAGAGGTTGGTCTCATCCGGATTTTCAGGTGCCCCCTTAACAATTGTCGATACTTGATCGTTTAATCGTTAACGGTTTTTAAAATATTTAGTTTTTTCTAATTCCTCTCGTTATTTTACATGCGGAGTTCGATATCAACTCCAGCCGGTAACTCCAAATGCGTAAGTGAGTCAATTGTCTTATTCGTCGGTTCAATTATGTCGATTAGGCGTTTATGAATTCGCATTTCAAAAGCTTCTCTGGCATCTTTGTCAGTATGCGGGCTAGTGGTGACAGTAAATTTCTCAATCTTCGTCGGCAGTGGGATTGGGCCGGAAATTTTGGCGCCGGTTCCAAGAGCGGTATTGATGATGTCTTTGCACGCCGCATCGATTACTCGCGCGTCATATGCTTTCAACCTAACCCTGATTCTACCTTTTGGCATATTTAGTTAAAGTGCTTCTTTACTGTTCTTCGAGCGGGCGATTCCGCCAGCTGGCGGAGAGTCGAGAAGATTGTTAGCAGTGACTTTTGAAGTTTGATCTTCTTGGTGTCATATTAAAAGTTCTCGACCCTTCGACAGTTCGATATACTCACTGCTATAGCTTCGCTCAGGACTATAGTCCGCTCGAACAATATTACGCCGAATTCTACCAAAAAAAAGATCCATTGCGCAAGCTTTGGGTCATGCTTTGTCACAAGTGACAAAAGTAGTCGTTTTTAGGCGATAATCTTACTAACAACGCCAGCGCCGACGGTGTGGCCGCCTTCGCGAATGGCAAAGCGCAGGCCTTCTTCCATGGCAACCGGAGAGATTAATTTAACTTTCATTTTGATGTTGTCACCGGGCATAACCATTTCGGTGCCTTCTGGCAAAGTTGCTTCACCGGTAACGTCGGTAGTTCTGATGTAAAACTGCGGACGATAGCCGGTGAAAAACGGTGTATGGCGGCCGCCTTCTTCTTTGGCTAGAATGTAAACTTCGGCTTCAAATTCGGTGTGAGGAGTAGCAGTTTTGGGTTTAGCTAAAACCTGACCGCGTTCAACATCGTCTTTTTCAATACCACGAAGCAGAACTCCAACGTTATCGCCGGCCTGGCCTTGATCAAGCTCTTTTCTAAACATTTCAACACCGGTGACGGTTGTTGATTTGGTTGGGCGGATACCGACAATTTCGATGGTGTCGTTAACTTTAACAACGCCTCTTTCGATTCTGCCGGTAACAACGGTGCCTCGGCCTTTGATGGAGAAAACGTCTTCAACCGGCATAATAAAAGGTTTTTCAAGATCGCGGACGGGAGTGGGGATTTTTTCGTCGACGGCGTTCATCAAATCTTCAATGGCTTTCATGGCTTCGGCGTCGCCTTCTAAAGCTTTTTTAGCAGAACCGCGGATAATGGTGGCGTTTTTGCCGTCGAAGTCGTATTTATCGAGAAGTTCCCTAACTTCCATTTCGACGAGGTCTAGAAGTTCGGCGTCTTGGACCATGTCACATTTGTTTAAGAAAACGACGATTGCCGGAACGTTGACTTGTTTGGCCAAAAGAACGTGTTCGCGGGTTTGGGGCATGGGGCCGTCGGGAGCGGAAACGACTAGAATAGCACCATCCATTTGGGCGGCGCCGGTGATCATGTTTTTAATGTAATCGGCGTGGCCCGGAGCGTCGATGTGGGCGTAGTGACGTTTTTCGGTTTCGTATTCAACGTGGGTAATGTTGATGGTGATCCCACGGGCTTTTTCTTCGGGAGCGTTGTCAATCTGGTCGTAGGCCCTTTTTTCACCAAAACCTTTGGAGGCGGCCCAGCTAGTGATTGCTGCTGTCAGCGTGGTCTTACCATGGTCGACGTGACCAATGGTCCCGATATTAACGTGTGGTTTATTTCTTACGTATTTTCCTGTTGACATGTTTTTTACGAAAATATATCAGCCCAGGAGGCTGATTCGTCCTGTAAGTTTAATTAAAAAAGCTTATAAATGCAAGTACCTAAATTATCCGAAGGCTTCTTCAATCCCTTGCAGGATTTTTCTAAGTTCTGCTTTTCTTTCTTCCGACAAATAATCTAGGGTTTCTAAATTTGCTTGAGCAATTTTTAAGCAATTTGATAAATGGTTAAAGAGTTGATGATAAAGTTCTTGAGCTTTTGGATTTTCTCGAGCCATTTTTAGGATAGCTAGAGGAGTATCCCACCTCCCATTTAAATATTCTGGAGATGCATCTTTTTGCCAATCAGCAGGACCGAAATATTTGCCTGGCTCACTTAAAAGACCTTGAGATTGTACAAGTATGAATTCACGAAGGTCTCCTCTTTTTGAATGCATCAGATAAGTTTCGAGTCTTTCTGTTCCGGCAATGTGCAACCTATTGTACTCATTGACGATACTTTCCAAGGAACCAAAAAGTTGAAGCGCTTCGTCGCTTGGATCTTTTAAATCATAACCATTAAATATTTGTTGAGCCAAAGTGTCAGAAAGGCTATGCAGATTTTCTTTTAATTCCGTTTCGGAAATTGCATCGGGAGATAACGCCTGTAAGAAAGATAAGAATCGTCTTCCGTCTTTAATATTTATTCGCATTTCACCAACTTCTGCTTTTTGTCCCATGCCGTAAAGTGCCCCCTTTTTGCCTGAAACAGGCTCGAGCTGCAAACCTAATTTATTGAGTACTGGTTCATGAACAAGGTTAATTCCAGAAGCTGTTAACATTTGCGTTTGCTCTGCACCTTTCGATAGTACTTCAGAAAGTTCACCTTTACCTTCATTTAAATCCATTAGTGAATGGAATAGCCCGACAATTTGCGATGGCATTGAGAATTGATCATTGTACCTTGCAATATCAGTGAAAAGTGCATTAACGTTTCCGATTGAGACAGCAACTTTCTCATTCTCGGCAGGAAAAGTTACAGTCGAGGAATTTAGCAATCTTTCTGTTTGGGGGGATTCCCCTGGTTCTGCATCCATAGGCATTAACAGTTTATCAAAAATGTACGGGGATTAAAATTAACTCTCTTTAGCGGGGTTTTCGCCTTTAGCTTTGGCGACGATTTTGTCGGCGATATTGCTTGGGACTTCTTCGTAATGGGAAGGTTCCATGTAAGCTGATCCACGGCCTTGGGTCATGGAGCGAAGAGTTGTGACGTAGCCGGACATTTCGGCCAAAGGTACAATGGCATTGATGATAACAGAGTTGCCGTGATGGTCAGATCCATGAATTTGGGCACGTTTGGCCGAAAGATCGCCAATAACATCGCCCATAAATTCTTCGGGGATCGTGACTTCGACTTTCATAATTGGTTCCAAAAGAATAAGATTTGCCTTTTTGACAGCATCTTCAAAAGCCATGCTGCCGGCGATTTTGAAAGCAACATCACTCGAGTCGACATCGTGATAAGAACCGTCGTAAACGGCGGCTTTAATATCGACCATCGGATAACCGGCCATGACACCCATTTCCATTTTTTCTTTGATGCCCTTATCGATCGACCCAATGTATTCGTTAGGAATAGCGGCACCTTTTATTTCAGAAACATATTCGTATCCTTCCCCGCGGCCCCGCGGTTCGACGCGAATCAGACAGTGGCCGTATTGGCCCCGGCCGCCGGATTGGCGGATGTATTTGCCTTCGCCTTTGGCAATCTCTTTGATAGTTTCCTTATAAGCTACTTGCGGGGCGCCGACGTTGGCGGCGACGTTAAATTCCCGCTTCATGCGGTCTACCAGAATTTCCAAATGAAGTTCACCCATGCCGGAGATGATGGTTTGGCCGGTTTCCGGATCGCCTTTTATGCGGAATGTCGGGTCTTCTTCGGAAAGACGGCCAAGAGCATAGCCAAGTTTTTCCTGGTCGGCTTTGGTGGCCGGTTCGATAGCCAGCGAGATGACCGGATCCGGGAAGGAAATTGATTCCAGGATGATTGGCGCTGCCTCATCACAAAGAGTGTCACCGGTGCCGGTTGACTTGAGACCGACGACTCCGACGATTTCACCGGCATAAGCTTCAGCGATTTCTTCGCGTTTGTCAGCGTGCATTAAAAGGATACGGCCGATTCGCTCCTTATCGTGTTTGGTGGTATTGGCAACGGTCGTGCCGGATTTCAAAACGCCGGAATAGACGCGGACGTAGGTAAGTTTACCGACGTGGGGGTCGATTTGGATTTTGAAAGCCAGACCGCAAAACGGCGCGTCGGGGACTTGTTTTCTTATTTCCTCTTCGCCGGTTTTTGGATTAGTACCGCGAATTTCGGCAATATCGACGGGAGATGGTAAAAATTCGACAACGGCATCCAAAAGCGGCTGGACACCTTTGTTGCGGAGAGATGAACCGGCCAAAACAGGCACGATTTTGTAATCAATTACCGCCTGGCGGAGAGCTTTTTTGAGTTCATCAACTTCGATTTCTTGACCGGCCAAATACTTTTCAATTAAAACATCATTAGTTTCGGCAATCTTTTCGACAAGTTCGTGGCGGTACTTTTTGACGTTTTCCTTTTCTTCTTCCGGAATCGGAACTTCTGTGAATTTCATGCCGGTTTTATCTTGGTCATCCCAGGTATAGACCTTTTGGGTTAGAAGGTCGATGACACCTTTGAAATCGTTTTCTTTGCCAAGTGGAATGTTGTATGGATAGGCGGGAGCACCTAAACGGTCGCGGATTGATTTTAAGGTGGCGAAGTAATCGGCACCCATTTTATCCATTTTGTTTACAAAACAAATTCGGGGAACCTTGTATTTGTCGGCCTGGCGCCAAACGGTTTCCGATTGGGATTGGACCCCTTCTTCGGCGTCGAGGACCGTAACGCCGCCGTCTAAAACGCGGAGGGATCTTTCAACTTCAGCGGTAAAATCGACGTGGCCGGGAGTATCGATGATGTTGATTCGGGCTTCGATACCTTTGTACGGACCAGTAGTTGGTGTCCAAAAAGTAGTGATGGCTGCCGAAACAATAGTAATCCCCCGTTCCTTTTCCTGCTCCATCCAGTCGGTAACGGTTGTGCCCGCGTCGATATCGCCCAGTTTGTAAGTTTTACCGGTGTAGTAGAGAATTCGCTCTGTGGTGGTGGTTTTGCCAGCATCGATATGAGCAATGATTCCGATGTTACGGATACGTTCGAGCGGATATTGGTGATTTGCACTAGCTGTTGCTGCCATTTTTGAAAATTAGTTATTGGATTTGGGAAGCGGACGCTCGAGGGTTTTAATTTCGGTTTTAATTTCGGCAACCATGGCGCGCAGGACCGAGACTTCTTCGTCGGCAAGTTCCCAGGCAGCGCTTTCGCCCGGAGCCGAAGTTTCCTGAAAGGCTTGGCCATAACGGGCTAAAGCTTCTTTTAATTTGACTTCTTCGAGTTCTTGAAGCTTCTTTTTGAGTTCTTTTAATTTTTGACCTCTGGTCGGTATGTTTGTAGCCATATTTTGAACGTGATACTTATTTAAGCAGAAAGTGGTAACTTGGGCAAGAGGTTAACGGGGGATTATATCATATACAAGGCTTTTAGATAATGTAGCTCTATTGAAACACCAGATTTCAATAGAAGCGAAGTTATCGTAAGGCTTTTACCACCTAAAGTGGCTAAAAGCCTTATTGGCCTCGGCCATGCGGTGAATATCCTCTTTTTTGGCGACGGCTTTGCCGGTTCCTTGGGCTGCTTCTAAGATTTCGGTCGCCAGTTTAGAAATTGCCAGCGGTTTATTTTTAATGCGCTCGACTTCTTTGGCGCTTCGGGCGCGTGATGCCTGGACAAGCCAGGAAATGGCAAGAGCCTGGCGGCGCGGGCCGCGAACTTCGATGGGAACCATGTAAGAAGCGCCACCAACCCGCCTTGGTCTGACCTCGGTTTTGGGGGAGACGTTTTCCAGGGCCTTTTCGAAAGTGGCAACCGGATCCTGGCCTTTTTGTTTTATCAGGTCAAATGCTCCATAAACAATTTTTTGGGCGATGGTTTTTTTGCCTTCAACCATTATTTTATTGATGAGTTTGGCAACAACCGCATTTTGATAAATTGGATCCGGCGCGACATTAATTTTTTTAACGTGACCAGTTCGAGGCATTAGGCGGTACCTCCTTCGGCTGGCGCTGATTGGGCGGCGGCGGCTTGGGCACCGACTGTAGCGGCAGCTTGTTTACCGGTGGTGGCACCGGATTTTTTGGTTCCATATAAAGATCTGGATTGTTTCCTGTTGTTGACTCCGGAAGCATCGTATTTGCCGCGGATAATGTGGTATTTTACTCCAGGTAGATCTTTGACCCTACCTCCCCGGACAAGAACGACCGAGTGTTCGGCCAGTTCATGACCCATACCCGGAATGTAGGCAGTAATTTCCTGTTTATTGGAAAGCCTGACACGGGCAACTTTACGAAGAGCGGAGTTCGGCTTTTTAGGGGTCATCGTTTTGACAACGGTGCAAACTCCCCGCTTTTGGCCGGACGGGTAATAAGTGTAGCGATTTTGCTTAGAGTTGAAGGCACGACGAAGCGCCGTAGCACGAATACGGTTTGGTTTTGATTTTCTGCCATGTCTTACTAACTGATTAACTGTCGGCATAGTGAGTGATTATATCAGATTACGGACTATTTTATTGCGGCGCGATCCGGGCTGGTAGGTATTAGTCTGCCAATAATGACGTTTTCTTTGAGACCGATGAGGCGGTCGGTCTTGCCTTCGATGGCCGCATCGGTTAAGACCCGGGTTGTTTCCTGGAATGAAGCAGCGGATAAGAAGCTTTCGGTGTAGAGAGCGGCACGGGTGATTCCCAAAATTACGACCTGAGCAGTTGCCGGCTCGCCGCCTTCTGCCAAAACTTTGGTGTTTTCTTCCTGGAACCTGTTTTTGTCGATTAACTCACCGGGCAAAAGAACGGTGTCGCCGGGGGTTTCGATCCTGACTTTTTCGCTCATCTTTTTGACAATTGTTTCAAAATGTTTGTCATTGATGGCAACACCCTGGCTTTCGTAGACTTCCTGGGTACCATCAATAATATATTGCTGGGCTTGGCGAAGGCCGGAAATTGCTAGGACTTCTTTAATATCCAAGTACCCTGCCGAAAGCGGGGTGCCGGCAGCGACAAGATCGCCATCGGCGACAGTTAGTTCTGATGTTGGCGGGATAAAGTATTCGCGTTCAACAGGCGGTTTCAGGTTGGTGCTTTTAATTTTGACTGTGTAGCCTTCTTCGGATTCTTCAATCTTGACTTTGCCGGCAATTTCGGAAATCTGGGCGGCATATTTGGGAACTCGCGCCTCTAAAAGTTCTTCAACACGAGGCAACCCTTGGGTGATATCAAGTCCGACGATGCCACCCGTGTGAAAAGTTCTCATGGTGAGCTGGGTGCCAGGTTCGCCAATACTTTGGGCGGCGATGACGCCAACCGGAGTGCCGAGGGCAACCATTTCGCGGGTAACTAAATCGCGGCCATAGCACATGGCACAAAGGCCGTATTTGGCCTCGCAGGTTAAGACAGACCTGACCAGTGTAGACGTTATACCGGCTGCTTCAATTTCGGGAAGAGAGGACTCCAGAATCTGGCTGCCAGCGGCAACAATGGCTTTTTTGCTTTTGGGGGATAGAATATCGGTAGCTGCCACCCGACCAATTAGACGCAAGCCAAATGCCGCTTGGCGTTTGTCGGTTTTGGCTATGGTGATTCCAGTTTTGGTTTGGCAATCATCCATACGGACGATGGCGTCATGAGCGACATCGACCAAACGGCGAGTAAGGTAACCGGATTCGGCAGTTTTGATGGCCCTATCTGCAAGACCTTTTCTGGCACCACGGGCGCTGGTGAAATATTCAAAAACGGAAAGGCCTTCGCGGAAATTGGATTTAATCGGCAAAGGGACGATTTGCCCGGACGGATCGGTTACCAAACCGCGGATTGCCGAAAGCTGTTTGACTTGCTCGGCTGTGGCACGGGAACCGCCGGAATCGGAAATGATCTTGATTGAATTATCGCCCGGCAAGCTTCTCCAGGTAAGATCGGCAATTTCGTTGGTAATTCCCAGCCAGACTTCTTGGGATAGACGTTTTTCCTCATCTTTGGTAATTAAACCAAGTTTGAAGTTTTTCTCTATGCCCTCAACTTCTTTTTCGGCCCGGGCGATAATAGTGGGCTTCTCTCCAACAATCAGACAATCAAAAACGGAGACGGAAAGGCCGGAAAACGTGGCGCCTTCAAAACCCAGATTTTTAAGCCTGTCAATGAGTTCGATTACTTCAACTTCCGGAATTTCGTCAATGGCATTGTTGATGATTCTTTTAATGTATGCCGCACTGACAGTTTCGTTTATAAAACGCATTTGGGGCGGTAGCTGCATGTTAAATAGTACCCGGCCGGCCGAAGTTTCCAAAACTTCTTTGCCAACTTTGAGCTTAATCTTTTGACGAACGGCGATTTTGCCGAGCTCTTTGGCAAGAACCACTTCCCTTTCATCGTCAAAAATATTCTCGCTTGCCGGGACATTGGGATCAATAGATGTCAGATAATAAATTCCAAGGGCCATTTCTTTATTAGGCAGTGTGATTGGTGATCCATCTGCCGGACGAAGCAGGTTTTTGGCAGACATCATAAGCGCAGACGCTTCCGCCTGGGACGCTTGCGAAAGCGGCACATGAACAGCCATTTGGTCACCATCGAAATCAGCATTGAAACCGGCGCAGACACAAGGATGAACCCTGATGGCGCTGCCTTCGATTAGAATCGGGAAGAAAGCCTGAATACCAAGACGGTGCAAGGTCGGGGCCCGGTTTAGAAGAACCGGATGATTTTTGGTGATGCCTTCCAGAATATCCCAAACTTCTCCGCTTCGCCTTTCCAGAAAATGCTTGGCGCTTTTAACGTTGGGGGCAAGACCCTGGCCGATGACTTCACGCAAAACGAACGGCTTGAACATTTCCAGAGCCATTTCTTTGGGGATGCCAACCTGATTTAGGGAAAGTTCCGGACCGACAACAATAACAGAACGGCCGGAATAATCGACGCGGTTACCCAAAAGGTTTTGGCGGAACCGGCCCTGCTTGCCGCGAAGCATGTCCGAAAGAGAACGCAGTTCTTGAGAAGCGCGGGTTAATTTGACCCTTTGAGAATCAATAAGAGCGTCAACGGCTTCCTGCAGCATCCTTTTTTCGTTTCTGAGAATAATTTCCGGGGCGCCAAGTTCGATTAATTTTTTAAGACGATTATTCCTGTTGATGACGCGCCGGTAAAGATCGTTTAAATCGGATGTGGCAAAACGGCCGCCGGAAAGCTGGACCATAGGGCGAAGATCCGGGGGAAGAACCGGAAGAATTTTAATGATCATGGCAGAGGGCATAACCCCGGCTTTTCTCATGCCTTCGACGACCCGCAGTTTCTTGGTGGCTTTAATGTGTTTTTGGCCCGTAATCCTAGAAATCTCCTCTCGAAGGGAAGCCGAGAGTTGGGAAAGATCAAGAGTTTCTAAGACTTGGAGAACGGCTTCGGCGCCCATGCCGACTTTAACAAAATCGGAGGCCTCGTAATCATCGAGCTTCATGTGTTCATCTTCGGAAAGGAGATCGAGCGGCTTGATAGCATTGACCATTGAGGTAATGCTTTTATAAATTTCCTCGAGTCGGGAAACTTCTTGGACGTTTTCGTCCCGCAGTTTTGCCTGCCTTTGGCGGGAGGCAAGTGACATTTCCTCAATTTTTAGGTCGACCTGCTCTTTGGCTTTGGCGTCTTTTGATTTAATTTGGCCGGTTTCTTTTTTCGTAACTTTAGCCTCTTCTTCGATTTGCTTTTTAAGATTTGCCTGGAGCTCTTTCCTTTTCTTCTCGAGCTCTCCCTCGAGGTTTTTGATAACTTCCTTTTTCTTGTCCTGGTCGACGGCAATGATCATATAAGAAGCGAAGTAAACAACAGCGTCCAGATTTCTTGGAGAAATATCCAGCAGGAGACCGAGTTTAGAAGGACTGCCTTTGAAGAACCAATTATGAACAACCGGAGCGGCTAAGGTAATATGGCCCATTCTTTCTCGACGAACGCGTGATTGGGTTACTTCAACGCCACATTTATCGCAGATGATGCCGCGGTAGCGGATTCTTTTGTATTTGCCGCAGTAACATTCCCAATCCTTAGTCGGGCCGAAAATGCGTTCGTCAAAAAGACCATCTTTTTCTGGTTTTAAGGTTCGGTAATTGATGGTTTCCGGTTTGGTAACTTCGCCAAATGACCAGGCTTTGATATCTTCAAGGCCGGCTAGGGTTATTTTTAATGCTTCAAAATCAATCAGTTCGTTCATAAAGTTACTTTAAGGAGACAACCTACGGTTTTCTCCTTAATATTCCTCTTTCCCTAAGCGGAGTAAATTTTTTTGGCTAAGCCAAAATAAATTTACAGATTTTAAAGAGGTTTTCCTCCTTCCTCTATTTCCATAGGGGTTTCACCTTTGACAATTTCTGCTTCTGATACGACGATTTGCGCCCCGGCGATTTGGGCGAGCTCTTGAGCTTTTTTGACATCTTTTTCACTTGTTACCTCTTCCTGAGCAACTTTGGCGCCAATGGTTTGGACATTTAGGCCGAGAGAGTTTAGTTCTTTGACCAAGACCTTAAATGATTCGGGAATTAGGGCCTGGGGAATTTCTTCGCCTTTGATGATGGCCTCAAATGCTTTAGCACGACCAACAACATCGTCGGATTTAATGGTTAACATTTCCTGCAGGGTGTAGGCAGCACCGTAGGCTTCAAGCGCCCAGACTTCCATTTCGCCTAATCTTTGGCCGCCCATTTGAGCTTTACCACCCAAAGGCTGCTGGGTGATTAATGAGTATGGACCGGTTGAACGGGCGTGGGTTTTATCTTCAACCATGTGGATAAGCTTTAAGATGTAAGCGGTTCCAACAACAATCGGCCTGTCAAAAGCCAGTCCGGAGCGGCCATCGTAAAGAGTGGTGCGGCCATCCAGGGGAAGACCTGATTTTTTCAGTTCGCCAATGATTTGGTCCTCTGATATATGTTCAAAAACGGGGAGAGCAACTTTATAACCAAGCTTAGAAACGGCAATACCAAGATGAGTTTCCAAAAGCTGACCTAAGTTCATACGGGAGAGTACCGAAAGCGGGCTGATAATAATGTCAATCGGGGTACCGTCTTCAAGGTGCGGCATGTCGTAACTTGAAATAATCTTGGAAATGACACCTTTGTTGCCGTGGCGGCCGGCAAGCTTGTCGCCGACGACGACTTTGCGCATCTGGGCGACTTTGACAAAGATTTTGGAAAGAGCCCCGTGTTCCAATTCGTCACCCTTTTCGCGGGAAAGAATTTTGACATCGATGACTGTGCCCTTTTCTCCGTGGGGCATGCGAAGAGAAGTATCGCGAACCTCGCGGGCTTTTTCACCAAAAATGGTGCGCAGTAACCTTTCTTCGGCTGTCAGTTCAGTCTCGCCTTTGGGGGCGATTTTGCCAACCAGGATATCGTTGGGGCCAACATCGGCACCGATGACGACAACGCCCTGCTCGTCAAGGTTTGCCAAGTCTTCTTCGGAAACGTTGGGAATATCGCGGGTTGTTTCTTCCGGACCAAGCTTTGTTTCAACGACGGAAGTTTCGTACTCTTCAATGTGGATGGAGGTTAAAATATCTTCTTTATATAATCTATCGGAAATGATGATGGCGTCTTCGTAACCAAGGCCGTCGAAGGACATGTAGGCAATTGTTAAGTTTTGCCCCAGAGCCAGTTCACCATCATCGGTTGCGGAGCCATCGATAAGAACGTTGCCGCGAGCCACCTTTTGGCCGGTTGAAACCCGAGGCCTTTGGGAATAGCAAGTACTTTGGGGAGAGCGAGTGAATTTTTGAATCGGGTAGGTTAGAGTGCCTTTGGTTTTGGTTTTAAAGATAACTTTTTTACTGTCGGCGTAGATTACCTGGCCGTCTTCTGGCGCTTTGATGACCCGGCCCATATTTTCGCCAACAACGCCTTCCATGCCGGTTCCAACTACAGGCGATTGGGGCTTAATCAAGGGAACTGCCTGGCACTGCATGTGGGTTCCCATAAGAGCACGGTTGGCTTCATCGTGGGCTAAGAACGGGATCAAAGAAGCCGAAGTTCCGACAACCTGCCTTGGGACAACATCAATAAAGTTAACGACAGCAACGCTGGCTGTTATGAATTCACCTTTATAGCGAACCGGAACTCTATCATCTTCAAAATAGCCTTTTTGGTCTACCGGAACCTGAGCATGGGTGATGTAATAATCTTCTTCGTCGTCGGCGGCCAGATAAACAATTTCATCGGCAACTTGGGGTTTGCCCGTTTTATCTTTAATAACTTTGCGGTAAGGCGCTTCCAAAAACCCGTACTGGTTAATACGGCAATAAAGAGACATGTAGGTTACCAGGCCGATGTTTGGCCCTTCAGGGGAACGGATCGGGCAAATCCTGGAATATTGGGAATGGTTGATGTCGCGGATGGAGAAGGCGGCGCGTTCCCGGGCAATACCGCCCGTTCCCATAACGGTTAGGCGGCGCAAATTGTCAAGTTCCGAGAGCGGATTAGTTTGATCGAGAATTGTGGAAAGCTGGGAAGATCTGAAAAATTCGTTGACGGCGGAGATTATCGGGCGGGCGTTAATTAAAGATGCCGGAGAAGGAACGACGTCAAGAGGGGTCAAGGACATTCTTTCTTTAATGACCCGTTCGAGCCTTAAAATGCCGATTCTAAAAGCATTTTGGGCAACAAGTTCACCGACGCGGCGGATGCGGCGGTTGCCGAGATGATCGATGTCGTCGACTCTGCCTCTGCCCATAATGAGTTCAAAAATGTAGGCCGTTGCACCGATGAAATCTGATTTGGTTAAGGTTTGGCTTTCGGGTTCGTCCTTTAAGTTTGCGCCTTCTTTAACTTTGCCGAGACGCTTTTGGATTTTGTACCTACCGACTTTACCAAGAGAATATCTTCGAGGGTTAAAAAACATTGTATCCATAAGTGCCTTGGCATTGTCGAGAATGACATGATCGCCCGGGCGCATTTTGCGGTAGATTTCCAAGAGCGCTTCATCGGTATTTTCGGTTGAATCTTTGGCGAAAGTGTTTTTAAGAAGATCTTTGATTTCATCTTCTTTGACAAAATCAAAAAGTTTCCAAATTTCTTCATCAGTTGAAAAGCCAATGGCACGCAGGAAAGTTGTAGCCGGAAATTTACGCCTGCGATCAATTTTGACGGTGATGATGTCGTTTTTGGTGATGGCAAATTCCAGCCAAGAACCGCGAAGCGGCCTGATTTCACAGCTATAGAGAATTTTACCCGTTGAAGGATCGATTTCGGCAGAATAATAGGCACCCGGGGCCCTAACCATTTGGTTGACGACGGCACGCTCAATGCCATTGACTATGAATGAACCTTTTTCAAGCATCATCGGCAGATCACACAGGAAAACTTCTTGGGAATTTTTGGCGCCGGTTTGTTTATTTAAAACCGTCGCTTCTACTTTAAGTGGGAGATCATAGGTGAGGCCTTTTTCGCTGGCTTCTTCCGGAGTGTGTTTGGGCTTGCCAAAGCTATGTTTGCCTAAAGTTAAAGTGAAGTTTTTGCCGGTAAAGTCATCGATCGGAGAAACTTCTTCCAAGACTTCGGTGATGCCGTTTTCCAAGAAGTCTGCAAAAGATTCCCTTTGGACTTGAACCAAATCCAAAGAAGGTAAATTATGATTGGTGGGTTGACCCCAAACTACGCGTTTAGCCACAGGTTTTTAAAATTTAAATTATATTCGACAAGCAGACCTAATGTTAATTAGGCAAAGGAGGATCAGGCCCTTTTAAATCGAGTTGAAGGATGATCCACAGGAAAATACTTTTGCAAACAACAAAATTCAAGAAGGTACGTTAAGCACCCCCTTGAAGGATTTGTATATTCAATTTATATCACCGAGAATTCATTTTGTCAAGATGGTGTGCTGGTTGCCTAGATAGAGAACGGTTGTCCTCCTTTCTGCAGGTTAACATATTCTTGTGGTGTTTTGTAGCCAAGCTTTTGATGAAACCTTTTGGTGTTGTATTTAGTGTTGAAGATAACACAATGTCTGTTAATC